>Ga0115007_10000111_pt1 | contig 47394 bp, 47 predicted proteins | sample ArcOceMetagenome_2_FD_87166 | JGI IMG/M metagenome (GOLD analysis project Ga0115007, IMG submission 87166) | Marine eukaryotic phytoplankton communities from Arctic Ocean - Arctic Ocean ARC135M Metagenome | ecosystem: Environmental > Aquatic > Marine > Oceanic | place: Arctic Ocean | collected...
AAAAATAGAAATAATAATCAATAAAAATATGTTTAATTATTATTTTTATCCTTTATATTGGTTAATATAAACGAACGATATTTTAAAATTCGATATCATAGTCATCATCCTGTCCTAAGTCAACATTTTTTATATTAATGGCATTGTTATTAATAGTAAGATTATTAATACTACATTGGTCATTAGTATTAACTCCTTCCATGTGTTCGTCATCTAGTAAACCATCCTCGTCCATATTATATTCTGGTACTTCATGTTCCATCATAGCATTGATATCGGCTAGTACTTGGAATGCGGATGTCCCGAAATATCCTTGTTGGCCACACATTACATTTGCCGAAACACCACGCATGGTATCTAATTCGCCGTGTCTAGCTGCTTTCAAGAACATTTCGGGTGTTTCTTCAAAAGATGCTTTGGCAATAGGACCGATATCATCATTGTTAATTCCATGTCTGAATATAGATATCATTTTGGATTTATAACACATACGATCACACAACATACTTAAGTGATGATAGTTAATATAAGTGCTATCAAATTCAATGACTTCTGTCAGTTCTGTAAATATGGCATTTCTAGCAGCTTCAATACCAAATGTGCGGTATATTTCTTGTATGTCATTGCTAATTGTTTTAGTAGCATCAATAAAGTCCAGGCTCAATACTTTTAATAAATTGGTACCAACTGTATCAAGAACCCAACTTTCTTGTTTATTATAAACTCCTTCTTCCAAAACAACGCTATCGGTTATTTTACGCATCACAACCTTTGATATATTTTTAACTCCACTAAGAATGATATTATTCAAAAGATTGTCTTGGAAATTTTTTAGAATATATATTTCATCAGATTGATCTAATGGATTGGCTTGATTACCTTTCTTCTTACTGAGAATATTATTTAATCGCAATCGGAATATCAATTTATCAGAATTATAATCAGAGTATACACAATGAACATCATCTTCAAAACTATTTCCGATCGCAAAGTTAATATCATCCATAGTAATATTCTTATCAAGCATAGATTCTTTATCCATTTCCAAACGAATAATCCATTTTGATTTTTTTTCTTTCTTGTCGATTACAGAATGTCCTGTACAATCAGATACTAAATTTTCAAATTCATAATATTGTGTCAATGTATCAGAATCTTCTTCGATCAGACTATTTAAATCATCTGGGTCGAAACATATCTCAACTGCGCTGACAATTTCCTTCATCTTAGTATACTCAATCGCTGAAATATATTTTTGGACGGATTCGCGGGAACCACTCTCTTCTTTTGGCAAATAAATAGTTACTGAAGGGTTCTTTGGATTTTCAGATAGCGATAAGATCTCTTCAATTCTTGGCACACCACGAGTTACATTGGACTTGGATGCTACACCAGCAAAATGGAAAGTATTCAGAGTCATTTGAGTTGTTGGTTCACCGATAGATTGAGCTGCAATCATTCCAACCATTTCTCCAGGAGCTACAATAGCATTTTTATAAATAGTAGTAATCATTTCTAACATGGAAATGATTGTCTTACGATTAAACCGTTTTACTAGAAGAAGTTCTTTTGGAGATAAGTAATAGTAGTATAATACCTTAAATAATTCGGTAGGAGGTGCATAATAAATCATCTCCAACTTTTTATAATTATTTTCAATTAATTGAAATGCTTCCAATGGCGTAATATCTACCATTGAGTTTTTATTAATATTTTGTAAGCCTTGAATATTATTTAGAATAGTTTGAAATGATACAGGTATATGAACCATCTTAGAATCTGTATTTTGAAAGATATTCTCTACGATTTTACCACGCATTTCAATCATATAATTAATATATCCTTGGGTCTTGAGTGCTAATTCGTCCTTCTGTTTTTTCATACGATTCGTAGCACCTTTTGTATAAGTAATCATAAATACGGTATTATTGTCAGTTTCGTCTGGAATATGATAATGGACATATAATTCTTCTAGTGACATGGAGACTACTGGTAATAACTGATTTTCAACACGAACAGTGTCTATTCCATCATCACCATAACTAAACTGAACAATTCTCTGTTTATTATTTCTAACAGTCATATCATATTCCACCTTTAAATCTTCAAGACCTTTGATAAGTCTTCTCTGAATGTAACCAGTTTGCGAGGTCTTTACTGCTGTATCAATAAGACCAACTCGACCACCCATCGCATGAAAGAACAGTTCTTCTGGCGAAAGACCAGATATGAATGAACTCTCGACAAAACCGCGAGCCACGGGAGAATCGTCATATTTTGTATAATGTGGCAATGTACGGTTTTCGAAGCCATATGGAATTCGCTTACCATCAACGGTTTGTTGACCCAAACAAGATATCATTTGAGAAATATTAATATCACTGCCCTTTGAACCAGCGTTTACCATAATGACAAACCGATTGCCCTTATCTAAACTCTTGCGTCCAATTTTACCTGCCTCATTTGTAGCATTATTTAATATGTTTGTGACTTGAGTTTCAAACTCTTCCTCATTTGTCTTACCTGTCTTGTTTTCAAAAATACCAAGATGTGTTTGATCAATGAGATTTTTTACATCCTTCTTTTTATTTGTAATTGTATCTGCAATCTGTTCATTGGTACTCTTATCAGCTATTAAATCGCTAATACCAACACTATAACAACTCGTCTTCATATATTCAGTAACAACATTTTGCAAATTATCGATAAAATCCGATGCGGCCATATTTCCATAATAATTACAAACTCGTTGAAGCAATCCTTTACCACCTGAACCGAGAACCCCCTTTTCCATTTGTCCTCTCATGTATTTGCCACCAACTACCTCAAATACATTATTGGATGTATTGTAATCCTCATCATCTTCAAATAACTTTGTCTTATATTTCATAGTAATGGGGGGCATTATTTGGCTTAAAATATCAAAACTTGTTATTTCCTTTGTTTTCTTTAAAACATTGGTATTTATTTTGTTAAAAGACATTAACAAATTCATTGCCTCGCGTTGATCGAATTTTATATCTGGTCTTGTAAACCGATATGCTCCAAGAAGCGAGTCTTGGAACACGCCGACAATAGACGCATTATTAGCTGGACTAATTATTTGGTATGGCACTGCTGCCAAATTTTTTAATTCTGCCTCAGACTCTTCATCCTGGGGCATATGTAAATTCATTTCGTCACCATCGAAATCGGCATTGTATGGTTTAGTGTCAGCAACATTCATGCGAAAAGTATCCCCCTTGTACATAATAACTGCTATATGACACATCATACTCATTCGATGAAGTGTGGGTTGTCTGTTAAATAACACCCCATCTCCATCCATCATATGGCGATGAACAATATCACCATTTTCTAATTGGATATTTTCTCTATCCGCATACCGAAGGGTAATTTGTTCACCATTTTTCTTCTCCAATATCTTGGCTCCTGGGTAGTCATCCGGACCATTTCTAACCAATTTGAGTAAGAATTTTTTATTCATGTCATTTACCGTGACTGGTTTTGTAATATTTTTAGCCACTTTCAATGGAATACCTAATTCACGAATAGATAAATTTGGATCCGGTGTAATAACAGAACGAGCTGAAAAGTCAACACGCTTACCCATAAGATTGCCTCTTACACGACCTCCCTTTCCATTCAATCGTTCTTTAATAGATTTAAGAGGGCGTCCAGAACGCTGTGCAACGGATGCTACACCTGGAATTTTATTATCTACCTGAGTAGCTACATAGTATTGAAGAACTGTATGCCAATCGTCAACTATGTTCGCATTAGCATTTTCTTGTATTTTTTCTTGAAGTGTCTTGTTTGCTTTAATAATATTTACTAAGATATGACTGATATCATCTTCGCTTCTTTGCTGACCATCCATTTTAATAGACGGCCGAACTGCTGGAGGAGGAACAGCCAGTACTTGACAAACCATCCAATCTGGTCTAGAAAACACAGGACTAAATCCCATAAAATTCACATCATCGTCGGATATTCTGCGGAATATTTTTAAAACAATTTCGGGAGTAAGCTTCATATTCAATTTATCTTTGTCATCATCATTATTTAACCCATTAATGTTGTCCCACTCAGCAAATAATGTGGCTAAACCCTCCTTCTTGATTTTTTTTGGTTGGAGACACCCACATCCGTCATCACTATCCTCACCACATCTGGTCACTTTACTGGCTAATTGAAATACATAATTCCATCGCTCGTCTGCGTTCATTTTCATGGCTTGTTTATAATTTTCTTTACTGATTTTCAACTTACTACACTTAATACAAACGCTTCGAAGAATCTTCATAATGGTGTTTAAATATTGAATATAGAATACGGGTCTGGCTAGTTCAATATGACCAAAATAACCAGGCGTTTCCATATAATCTAGACCATCTGTTGGGCAGATTAATCCAGGCTCAAGCACCCCCATTCGCGGATCAAACAGACCCCCAATGACTGGTTTATTATTAATATATGTATCCCTCGATGTAATCTCAGCAACAGAACCTTTGCGAATTTCATCCGGACTTAATATACTAAATTGAATCCCAATAATTTTTGCACTCTTTTGCTTGGGAATGGATTCATTAGAATGACTTGCCATGCTTCCTTATAATATTAGTTTATATTTAACTTCTTTTTAATCATCAATTTTTTAATAAATTGCCATTTTCAAAATCTAAATGTTACTTAAAAAAAATTGAACTTAAATAGTATTTTATTTTTTATATAAACATTAAGACAATGCCTATTCAAAAGGAACAAATTACCAAAACTGGAGGGAAGAAGTATCAGACCAGATCGTCTGGTCCGGTTGCTAAATTAAAAAAAAATGTGGAGTCAGACAGTAGCAGTGGAGAAGACGACAATAATAGTAGCAAGAGTGACAGTGAAAGTGAAGATGAAAATATGGATATGCATGAGTATCGCAAAATGATAAGTAAAATATTTCCATCTAAATTTATGACAAATAAAGTAAAAGCAGAGGGAAAACTTTTAAAACAATTACAGGATGAGTCAGACCATGAATCCGATGAGTATGAGGAGGAGGATAGCGAAGATACTGAAACGAAGGAAAAGAAGGAGGCTAGTAGTAAAAGAAATAAGCGTAGTAAAAAATACGAAGTTAACAAAAAGAAGAGAACGAATAACCAGGTAAATGAAAAACGAGTAAAAAAGAAATCAAAAAAGGATGAATCAGGAAGCGAAGACATTGAAGAAACTGAAGACGAAGAAGAAGACAGTGATGACGAGGACGATAGTGAATTTGAGGAAGGACAAGCTATCGAATTGGTTGGAAGAGATGGTAAAAAGGCATTTAATATTATTTTCACAATTGGAGACAAGTCGCAGAATGAAGATGAATATGACAGCGAGGAAGATAGTGATTTTGAAGACGAAGATAGCGAGGAAGATAGTGATGATGAAGATAGCGACGACAACGAAGATAATTGTGGAGAAGATGGTGATAATGAAGAAAATAAAAATGGTAGTCATGTTAAACAAAATTTGGAGGAAGCCCACATCAAACAAGAAGAGACTTTTGCTGAAATCAGAAAAACATTTGATGGGATTTTGGAGAAAGACCCGAACAATAAGATAGCCAAAGATGGATTAAAAGATCTCGACTCGAAAGAAAAAAAGGCAAAAAGAGAATACGAAAAGAGAATGAAATCACAAAAGGGGAAGAATGTGAAAAAATTCAAGGATTTAGTGAATAAAAAGAGCTTAATGAACGATTATAAATATTTTAAAGATAACCTATCTTTTGAAGAACAAAAAAAGGTGCTCAAGGAAGTAGAAGAAATCAATAAAATCAATATTGTTCAGAAGCCATATCGTCTTACTTTACTAGAATCCGACATTCCGATTCATCTAAAATCGATTGCATTAAATAAGATATCATCTCTTCGTCATATGGACCCAGGTAATGGCGAATATTACAAAATCAAGAATTGGGTTGATACATTCATGCAAATACCATTTAATCGTTATAAAAGCTTACCACTAACAATCGATGATGGAATTGAACAATGTCATGAGTATATGGCAAAGTCTAAAAACATTCTCGACACAGCCGTATATGGTCTTAATGATGCAAAGTTACAAATCATGCAAATGATTGGTCAATGGATTAGTAATCCATCAGCTATAGGAACAGCTATCGCGATTAAGGGGCCAATGGGTACTGGTAAAACTACTCTTGTCAAGGAAGGTATTAGTCAAATCCTCAATCGCGATTTTGCGTTTATCGCGTTAGGTGGAGCAACAGATAGTAGCTTTCTAGAAGGACATAGTTATACATACGAAGGAAGTACTTGGGGTAAAATCGTAGATATTCTTGTAAAGACAAAGTCGATGAACCCAGTTATTTACTTTGATGAACTTGACAAGATTAGCGATACACCCAAGGGTGACGAAATTGCTGGTATTCTAACTCATTTAACAGATACTACCCAAAATAGTCAGTTTCATGATAAATACTTTTCAGAGATTGACTTTGATTTAAGCAAATGTTTATTCATATTTAGTTATAATGACGAGTCCAAAGTGAATCCGATTTTGTTGGATAGAATGTACAAGATTCAAACTAAGGGATATGAAAAGAAAGATAAACGAGTCATTTCCAAAGATTACCTCATCCCTAAGATCGCAGAACAAGTAAACTTCAAAGAGGAAGATATTGTTATTCCGGATGAAACAATCGACTATATTGTTGAAAATTACACGAACAATGAAAGTGGTGTTAGAAATTTAAAGAGATGTTTGGAGATAATTTATACCAAGCTAAATCTATATCGTCTCATGAAACCAGAATCAAATCTATTTGAAAATGAAATGACATTAAAGGTTGAATTCCCACTCACAGTGACAACTGAAACTGTTAAAATCTTAATTAAGCAAGACGACAACAAAAGTTATCTATTTAATACCATGTATGTATAAATATAAATAAAAAATAAATAAAAGGTTCCTTTCATACCTAAGTATATGAATACGCATTCACAATTATGTAAATGTTACAAACAAAATATAAAAAAACTAAATCTGTGTGAAAATCAAATAAAATGTAATACCATACATTTTTTATTAAATCTTAAATATGATATCATGCGACAAGAGTCATTTGTTACTGAAGTTCAAGAATCGATTCACGCTACCCTAGGTATTAATAGTATAAATATCGCATTGAATACACATGTATGTAATAATAATGATACTATTCGCAATATAGACGCATATTTAAAATGTATATGTAAGCATATAGTGATAGAAGACTATATAGAAAGTGGGGTTGACGAAAATATGATAAAAATTAGATATTGTCAAATATGTGAATTGCCATTTAATGAATAATATTCTATGAAATTTAATAAAATATTATTTTTTGAGTTTCTGACTAATTAATATTCAGCAGGAGCCATGGTACGGTTACCACCTCGTTCGTTAATATAATTTACTTGTTCATGTGTCATACAAGCACATCCTGTACTGGAAGAATAAGTAGATGGACAACATTCTGGTTTGAATTTATTATCAGCAAACATATACATTTGTCCATCAGGTAAAGGGACAGGTGTTCCTTGATTTTGAGAGTGCTTTGTTCTAGAATCAGCATAACCCATCTTATCTGCGTACTGAACTGCCTTGGTAGTCCAACTATTAGTAACATCAGAACCCATTTTATAATCAATTGATGCTCCGATCGTTTGCATACCTTCTATTAGACCAACCCGGCTACATGAACAAAATAAATGGCCTCCTAATATTGCACCAAGCATTAGACATACAACGACAACTTCTACACGCATTGTTAAACCGCATAATTTAAATTCCATATTATTATATATAATTCTTATATAAAAATATAATTATCAGTTAAAATTCTATCTAAACATAGTATTCAAACTAAGAATTAAAAATACAATATGTAAAATCGTTCCTAAAGACCTGGTATTGGATTTACCATTTTTTTGAGAATCATTACTTGTATAATATATACCATAATACCTGGGACTGCAATCAAAATAAACATTACAACCAATGGAATTGCAAAGGGTAGACCAAATCCGAATGGTATAAGAAATAGTTCATAAACTAATACACTTATGCTTATTAATAATACAACAACAATACCGACAATCGAACCAATTACTGACCGTAATGTATCATATGTACCAAGTAATGTAAATACACTAGTTGTCATTACACCTTGTGATTTACTTAATAAATCCTTTATTTTTATAACAATCTTTTGTAGTGGTATCATAATATTCATAGAACGATCCATAATTTCACTAGAAACACCAGAAACAGAAGTGCGAACATTGTCCGATACTTTTCGTATTGACTGAACTGCTTCACTAAGTTCCGATACTATTATGTTTATTGAATTGACTAAATAATGTATGGGAGCTAAAAATACACCGGCAATATCTTGTAATATATTTTGAATACAGTAATTAAAATTTTCAGCAGTGAAATCGTATACACTCATATCATCGGGTCGGTTAATCAAACCAGCAAATGGTATTACCCCTGGATTACATCTCTGATTAAGCCAGTCCGATTTAATTGGTTGCAAATTATTATATATATGATAGTATGATATAGCCACGAAAAATACTATACTTATTATAACCGTTAACCATAATGAACCGCCATATTTGTCTAAAAACCCACTTTTATCATATATATTGTTTATAGTGGATGTTATATTATTATTTACTTTATTAATTATATTATTATCCATTTGTAATTATTATATAGACATATTTTTATATCTGTAATTTTCCCATAAATCTCACCATATCTCCAGGTGGACCATTCCATGATGATTGCATCGTCATAACTGAACCCTGTAAAATATACATCATTGTTGCCATAATACCAATTATTTTACTCATTGTATCCTTTATTTTCACAATTATAAACTGAAACTGAATTAAAATATTTAAAAACACACCAAATATACTCCCCACGATACTTGTAATTGAATTTCGCAACTGGTTTATAAATTCTCTAATCGATTGTACCGAGTTCATGATACCACCAGTTGCTGAATTGGTTACAGACATTGCATAATTAATTGGCTGTAATAAAACACCCATATAATCAGATTGCATTGTTTGAATACAATATGTAAAATTTTGTCCAGCGTCATGTCCAAATGTTCCAGCAAATGGCATCACCATTGGATTACATCTATATTCTGGCCAATTATCTTGTACATTCTTAATTCCAACTGCTAAAATATTGTAAAAATACATTGCTATAAAAACTAAAAATATAAATACTGATAAAGTAATATCACTGGATTTCATATTACTTTATATATTTATTTTTATTTCCTCCTAATTTGTTGTTTATTGTTTCTTACTTTTCTTTGCCTTCTTACTTTTCTTTGCCTTCTTACTTTTCTTTGTCTTCTTACTTTTCTTTGTCTTCTTACCTTTCTTAGTATTCTTACCTTTCTTAGTCTTCTTACCTTTCTTAGTCTTCTTAGTGTTCTTACCTTTCTTAGTGTTCTTACTTTTAGAAATTCCACCACTCATACATCCCCATGATTGTCCATTAGTAATTAAACCAATATTACTTGAATTACATGTTGTTCCACCGGATTGTACACTTGTATCTGTTGTTACTGGTGCCGGAACAGAATCATACTGTGATTGGGCATTAACTGTTAATAAATTACCGAGTCCTTTAGAATTAATATTTGTATTTGTTTGATCGCCACCAGATACTTGAGCACCCTTTGGTGGAAATGAAGGAACTTGAACACTATCCTCCGTAGCATTGTTACCCCCTTTTAATTTTTTCATAACTGACAATCTTTTCTTAAAGCTCATTTTCTTAAAAGACTTATTTTTCTTACCACCACTATGTTTGCCATTGTTTAAATTTTGTTGCTGTTGTATAGCATTTTGCCTATGAATTAAAGCATTTTGTGCTGGATTAGAAGCACCTTCTAACATTGGTTCAGTGGTTACTGCCGGCACTCCTCCATCTTCGTGTATTTTATGAACTTCATGTGGAGCTAATAGATTATTCATAATATAAATTATACTAAGAAAAAGTTTAAAACCAAACTTTTATTTGTGTATATAAACAAAGATGAACGATTTAGAAAGATTAAATCTACAGAAGATGATTAAAGAGAATGATAGTGAAAATAACACTGAACAAATACGCACACTAAAACATAGTCTCAAAATAAAAGACGAAGTTGATGTGCTTTTACAATTAAAAAAGGACTACCATGAATTAGCTAAATCGAACCCATCTGATTTTGATACAATATGTACAAATAAATGCTCTTTCCTATTTAATAACTATACCGACATTTACAATAAGGTTAAAAAGGATGAAATCAATCTATCTATTTTACTTCGTTTACTAAATGTACTTCATTCTATTGAAGAAGGCGCAGTTGATCAACATGAAGGTTCATTTGAAGTTGGTAAGTTGTTAAAACAGATTTATATTGATAGTGCTTTAAGAAAAGCTGAAAAGTTAAACGAGGATTCCGAAAATACTGAAACCAAAAAAACAGTTGAGCAGATATCATGGAGTGAATTTAAAAAACAAAATAAACATTAATAAATCATGTAGTTATACCGACAATAAAGAAAAAATATATACAAAAAATGATACTATATAAAAATATGAATCCTTCTTATATAATATGACATATACCCTATTAATAGTAGAATCTCCAGCTAAGTGTGGCAAAATCGAGTCCTATCTGGGTAGTGGATATAAATGTATCGCCAGTTTTGGACACATTCGAGAATTACCTGGAATAAAATATATTGATGTGGATAATAATTTTAAACCTAATTTCCAATTAATGGATTCAAAATCGCAACAGATTAATAAAATGCGTACCATGATAAAAAACGCCTCCGAAGTTCTTATAGCATCAGATGATGACCGCGAAGGAGAAGCAATCGGTTACCACATTATTGAAACATTTGGTCTTCCTCTAAGTACCAAGCGGATTATATTCCACGAAATTACCAAGGATGCCATTTTAAAAGCGGTCCAACACCCGACAACTCTAAATATGGATTTAATTCATGCCCAACAAGCGCGACAAATATTGGATGTTATAGTCGGATATAAGATTAGTCCTATATTATGGGAACATGTTTCACGAAATACAAAAACTGGTCTTTCAGCTGGTCGATGTCAGACACCCGCATTGCGGATTGTATATGATAATCAAAAAGATATTGACGCATCACCTGGTAAAAAAGTATACAATACAACTGGTTATTTTACGCAGATGAATCTAGGATTTTCATTGAATCATAGTTTTGAAATTATTGGATTTAATACCGAAGTCAATACAATGGAAAAATTCTTAGAAGACTCTGCCGAACACGTGCATGTATATAATTGTTCTAAACCAAAACAAACAATAAAAACGCCACCTAGTCCATTTACTACCAGTTCGTTACAACAAAAGGCATCGAGTGAATTGAATATTTCTCCAAAAGAAACCATGTCTATTTGCCAAAAATTGTATGAAGGAGGATATATCACCTATATGAGAACAGATAGTACAACATATAGTAGGGAGTTTATTGAAAAGGCAAGTGAATATATCAAATATAGTTATGGCGACAAGTATCTCCACGAGGATGTAAATCGATTAACAGAGAGAAAGGTGGAAAAACCAAAAAAAGATAAGGGGAAAAATAAAGGAAAGAAAAACGACAAGGAAAATACAGCACAAGAAGCCCATGAAGCTATTCGTCCAACTGATGTAAATGTGACAAAAATAGACGACAAATATTCGTCAAGAGAGAAACGGATGTATTATATGATTTGGTCAACTACTGTTGAAAGTTGTATGAGTCCTGCATTATACCAATCAATCAGTGCTAGGATTAGTGCCCCCATGGAAAAGGAATACAAATATAATAGCGAGTTGGTCGAATTTCCTGGATGGAAAGTAGTAAAAGGGTATGACAAAGAGAACCCCGAATTTCAGTTTCTCAAAGGATTAAAGGCAAATATTGTAGTGGATTATAACAAAATTATTTCGAAAGTCAGTATCAAAGATTTGAAATCGCATTATACGGAAGCAAAATTAGTCCAATTATTGGAAGAAAAAGGAATAGGTAGACCATCTACATTTTCAAGTTTAATAGAAAAAATTCAGGACCGTGGGTATGTAAAAAAGGAGAATGTAAAAGGGAAAAAAATAAAATGCATTGATTATGAATTAATTAAGAACGAGTTAACCGAAATCGAAAACGAGCGTGAATTTGGAAACGAAAAAGGAAAATTAGTAATACAGCCTGTAGGTATCTTAGTACTAGAATTCTTATTAAAATATTTCGACAAACTATTTGATTATACTTATACAAAAAGTATGGAAATGGATCTCGATATTATTGCCAAAGGTAACAAAATATGGCACACATTATGTAAGGAATGTTTACAAGATATTGAAGAGTGTTCGAGTGAATTAAAAACAGTAGATAAAGAGATGATTCAAATCGACAATGACCATGTATTTATGATAGGTAAATATGGACCAGTTATAAAACGAAGTATAGCTGGAAATACTACATTCTTGCCTGTAAAAAAAGATATTGATATGGAAAAATTAAAAAAACTAGAATATGAATTAGACGATATTGTCGAATCGCAATTATCGTCAAACAAGTGTATTGGAAAATATAAAAAGAAGGATGTTATATTGAAAAAGGGGAAATATGGTAATTATGTGGAATGGGGAGACAATGAAAAAAAATCCCTTACTGGATTACAAAAAGAATTGGATGAAATTACATTAGACGATATAATTCTGTTGATTGAAAATAAAACATCATTAAATCAATCGGTCATTCGTACAATAAATAGTGATATTAGTATTCGCAGTGGAAAATATGGCAATTATATATTTTATAAAACACATAATATGAATAAGCCCAAATTTATTAAATTACAATCATTTAAAGGAAATTATAACACATGTCCAAAAGAAGAAATCGAACAATATGTTGCGAATAGTAAGTAAATGTTGTGAACTTTAGTCTTCTGAAGATACCAACCAGATTACCATGGTACCTAGACAAATTCCTAATATTATACTTGGCATAATATAATTATTACTATATAATTATATTATTTATTTTTATTTTCATTTTCATTTTCATTTTCATTTTCATTTTCATTTTCATTTTCACAATATTTAATTTATAAACATTTCTGGCGGTACCCTAATTTCATAATCTCTAGCAATTTCATCTTTTAATAAATGGAAGGCAATTGTGAAGTTAAAATTATTGTCTTTAAATTCGACTAATCGACCATCATGATAACGAAATTTAAACTTTAGTTTTCTTATTTTATCGATAGGAGGGAAATATTGTGTCATATTTTGAAGAAAAATAGTTCTAGAATCAAAAATTCTTGTTCCCGGAGAACTTGTTAGTGGTATTTTAGCAAAAGCCGAATTGATTTTACCATTGTAATCATTATTGTACATATTATTTGTTTTTTCTGAATAAGGATTCAATTCATCCATACTATTAAATTTATCCATCTCCATATATATTGCACTATCGCCATCAATACATGGAGTTAATGGTGCCGAAATATAATAAGCGTGAGGTGGATTAACCGGTAATGTTGGTGAACCAAGTGGTATTAACCATTCTGTTATAGGATTCGTGTAATCAAATGTTTGGGTCTTACTTGTTACAGTTCCAGTATACTGTTCTTTCTTAAATCCTAAAAACGAAGGTAGTCCCCAATTTGTGTATTGTTCCCATACATTAAGATAATTGTCACTCTGAGCATTACATGAAATATCATAATTCACTTTTCGTTGAAATTTAAATATGAAATCGTCAAACGTATTGCCAAAATAAAACCGTTGGCCTACGTTATCATATATTACCCGGAATCTATCATAATTGCTATTAACTCCATTACTAATCAAATAATCATTGACTATTTTGTTCATTCTATGTTGAAGTTCATTTGCCATCTCATCAGATGTATATGAACCATCCTGAATTGTTATAATAAATGGAGTGTCTACCATTTGTGCTAATGCCAGATATTCAGGCGAATTGGTAGATACTTTAGGATCCAAATAAAAGGCTAATTTTGTATTTTGCTGATTGTTACTAAATATATATTGATTATTAGGCATACCAATTTCTACTAATCGAACGGACTGAACATTTGTCAAAGCATCTGGAAGTTCGATTTCAAAGTGATTTGATTGAGGCCATTTACTAATGTCTCTATCTTCACTATGTATTGTGACTAATTGTTTATCTAGAACATATGTATTTTGTCTTCTAATTAATTGATGCTCATTATTAACATTATATTGAGGGAATCTACTCATTTATATTGTAAAAAGATAAATAATTTATCAAATTTGTATGTATTATCAATATCAATATCAATATCAATATCAATATCACGAGGATAAAAGTATTAGACAATCATAATCAAATATTGAAACACATATATGATAATAATAACTTTATATGAAAATAAAAATAGTATTATATTTTATATAAAATGAAATATAATGCGAATAATTACAGTATGACTATATTTTCTATGTTGGCTATATTAGGTATTATAGTAAATACGATATTTCTATATTTAGGTGGTAACATAGCCACATCTACTATATGGACCTATGGATTTAGTATTTTGTCATTATGTGGATTAACATTGATATCTTTTGGAAAATCGTCAACGACTGGTGGCTTCTTTCAAAGCATGTTAAGTACAGCTTTACCTGGGATGATGATTATAGGTATATTATCGGCAATATTATACCAAAATATTGCATTTTATAGTCAAATTAACGATCATAAAGTACCTGACGAATATTATACATACTCTGGTATTACATCGTTTCTTATTATTCTTCAAGTTATCATTGTAATTAAGTATTTGACGGGTTTATTTGGTGGTTCAGATGCCAATACCACATCCATGACCACAAATAATACATTAGATATTATGTCTAACCGATTGTATAATGTGAACTTCATATTTACTATTATGAATATAGCACTTATAGCTATAATACAAGTTATTTTAAAACTGTTTTCAACTGGTGGATAGCTTATATGTGATCCCGTATTCTGTATCATTTTCCCATATGCCTGAAATTTTTAATATAAATTCAGATGGATGTTTATGATTGTTTGATTGATTATGACTATTATTTGTCGTGGATAATGGTGTATTGAATAAATTATTATGGATATTTGGTTGATTTGGAAATATCTTTATCATTCCTGTTTTCAAAGTGTCGTGTAGAATATATTTTTTTGTTTTCAAATTACTAGATGTATGTTTATCAAGTATACTTGATTCTATGCTATATAAATTATTAATTATAGAATGGTTATGACTATTTTTAAGGTCATATGTGTATTTAATTTTTTTAAAATATAACTCACTGTGGTCTACTCTTATATCCATAGTTAAATATAATCCGTTTAATGTTATTAGCTTATTTGAGTATATTATTTTAATGAACATACTATTGTCCATAATGGTATTTACAATGGGTTCCGTAAAATATATATTGTCTATATTAAAATTAGATTCTGATAAAACAATATTCATAATGATATACATAGTATAATCATATCTTTATTCTCTTTATGAACAACATATTCAATCGAATATGTTATTTATTATTATTGCTGATATAAAGGTTTCTTATGCCTATTATTATATGAAATTTTTAGAAACACAATTTACAGATTATATCCAAACATGTGACAAATGTTGTCTTCATCCACCCATGAAAAAGACATATGCGTGTTTTCCAAATAAAATAGAACAACTGAAAAATCTAATGTTTTATGGTCCGGCTGGAGTAGGTAAATATACACAGATGTTATCTGCTATTAAAAAATATAGTGCAAGCAATCTAAAGTACGAAAAAAAACTTACCTGTACTTACAGTAAAAATAATTATTATTTTAAAATAAGTGATATTCATTTCGAAGTAGACATGGGACTATTAGGATGTAATGCAAAATTATTATGGAATGAAATATACAGTAATATGGTCGATGTATTATCATCCAGAACAAATAAATCGGGTATTATTGTATGTAAAAATTTTCATAAAATACACGGGGAATTATTAGATTGTTTCTATAGTTACATTCAACAAAATAATACCAATTATGCTGATATAAAATTCATTTTTTTAACAGAATCTGTCTCATTTATTCCAGATAATATACTTAATACATTTCACATTATTTCTATTCCTCGACCTACAAAAACATTATATGCCAAAATAATCGGTACCAAATCATTAAATATAAAACCCAACGAAATTACGAATATCAAAAATCTAACTACAAATACATTATCTCTACAACATAATATTACTATATATGTAGACCAAGTTTACAATATTATCAAAAACCCGGATTCTATCAAATTTATTTCGTTCCGAGACATTATGTATGACATTTTTATCTATGATATCGATATTGGATTTTTCGTATGGGGTCTTTTTACTCGGATTATAAGGGATAAAAAACTAAATCAAGAGCAATTATCTGAATTATTCATTGATGTCTTCACTTTTTTACAATATTTCAATAATAATTATAGACCAATTTATCATATAGAGAAATTTATATACAATATAATAAATAAAATACATGGATTTCAATGAGGCCTGTTTAAATCTAAATCTGAGCACTGGGTTTACTTCGTCTGAATTGAAAAAACAATATAGAATGATGTCGTTAAAATATCATCCTGATAAACATATGCCAGATATTGATGATGTTTACTGCAACAAATTTAAAATTATTGCCGAGTCATATCAGTTTCTATATAAATATTTGGAGGAGCGGGATGGAATAAATTGTGAAAATAACAATAGTGAAAAGACTGATGATAGTTATAATTCTTTATTTGTTGATTTTCTCTCTTCTTTCTTTTTGAAAGACCCAATACAGGTTCAGAATGTATTACAGACAATAATAAACGATTGTCATAACCTATCAATAAAAACTTTTGAAAAAATGGATAGAGATACTGCAATTAAGTTATTTGAATTTATTAACGATTATCATCATGTATTACATATATCATCCGATACAGTGGACAAGATAAAAATCATCGTTAATGATAAGGTAGAAAATGATAATATGGTTATATTGAATCCATTGTTAGACGATCTGTTACTAGATAACATATACATATTACATTTCGAAGAGCAAAAATATTATGTCCCATTGTGGCACGACGAATTATATTACAACCATAAAGACAATCAATTAGTAGTTAAGTGTCTACCCGAATTACCAGAGAATATCTCTCTAGACAATGATAACAATCTCATTATTACTGTCGAATACAAACTAGAACAACTACTACAAAAGTATACAATCGATTATTCTTTAGGAAAAGAAATATTAAAAATACCAACCCGGGAATTGTTTCTGCGTAAGACCCAGAAGTATATATTAAAAGGATGTGGAATTTCTCTCATAGATCATAGTGATATGTATAATAATAATCGTAAATCGGATGTTATCTTCATAATACATATGGTTTTTTGAAGATAACATGTTGGTGTGAAATAATATTAAATTATCCAATATATATATAATTTAATGTTTTATAAAAAAAAGAGGTCTTTGAAAAAACAACGGTTAACTGGTGGGGGTCCTGGTTTTAGTAAATCAAAACCACAACATAGTATTGAAAATAAAGAAGAAAAACCAGATAAACCAGAAAAACCAAACAATACAGTTACATTTAATCCTATATCAAGAAAGCGCAAGTCATATGATGATAAATATGATATAGATAATATATCTGATAATTCAGAAGAAGAAGAAATAACCAATAAATCTACAAAACGAAAAAGGAAAAAAGGAAAAAAATGGTCTACTAAAATGAAAAATAAATCAGGTCGTTCAATTGATATGAAAAATAGAATGACACTTAATAAGTTTAGAAAAACTAAGGATGATGAAAACATGATGAATTTTGTAACTGGTAAAATTACAAGGGAAGAATATGATACGAATGATGTAGAAATAAAAAAACAAACAAACATTGGTGGTAAGAAGAAAAGAAAAACCGCCAGAAGAAAAGGAAACAAACTGCGAACCAAATACAAAAAGACGAATCGCGTCTAATCCAGCCTACACTAATATATACCCGGTTAAAGTTATATACTAGACGACTCAAGGCAAATATATTGAATTCATAATTCCAATTCCATCGATCTAGTGCAACTTTTTATTTTTATAGGAGTTATCATATTTCAAGTTTTGGACATGAAAAGTATGTCCATTTTTCTATATTGCGAAAAGAGAATTGAAAAAAGTGCAAAAAAAACGGTTGTGACGATAATGCTGTGATTCCAAATTTTTTCATTTTCAGTTTGTTATTGAAAAAAAATATATGAATTTGAAAGGATTTAGGCATTTTTTTCTACTATCATATAAATGGTATATAATGATAGTAAAAAAATGCCAAAAAATGCCAAAAAATTCCAATGTACTGATTGTGACTTTATATGTAGTAAGGAAAGTAACTGGAATAAACACATTCTCACTAGAAAACATCAAAATGGTATGAAAATGGTAGGAAATGGTATGAAAAAATGCCAAAAAATGCCGAAAAATGCCGAATTCATATGTGATTGTGGCAAGAAGTATAAATGGGACAGTGGGTTATATAGACATAGAACAGTATGTCAGATTTACTTGTCTGGTACTAATACCATTGTTACAAACATTTCGGAACAATCAATACATGAATCTCATTGTGAAACTACAGACGATTTATCAGATAATGTTGATACACAAATAAACATAAACAAAATGTTTATGCTGTTTACACAACTGATGACACAGAATCAAGATTTTATGAAAGATGTTGTTGGAAAGGTACAGGGAAATTACACAAACAATAGTACGAATACAACAAATAACAACAACCAATTTAATATTAATATGTTTTTAAACGAGCAATGTAAAGATGCTATGAACATTGGTGATTTTATACGGTCATTGCCTATTACTGCCCAACATTTTGAAAATACAAAGAATAATGGTCTTACCGACACATTAACTAATATGATGGTGGATGGATTAAATAATATGGAGATTATTGAAAGACCTATACATTGTACAGATCAAAAAAGAAAGGTCATGTATGTGAAGGACAATGACAAATGGGAGAGAGATAATAACCATAAGATAATAACCAAGAATGTATCCGACTTGGCCAAGCTTCAGAGAACCATGGTCAAATTATGGCAAGAAGAAAATCCGAATTTCAAGACTGTGGAAAATCTACAAACAGATTTCACTAATATCCTATTTAATCTCTTTACAACGGTCGAAGAGGACAAGAAGGAAGTATCTAAAATACTCAAGGCGGTAACTGACACAACTTATCTTGATGATGATATGAAACAACATTTGCTCACTCAATGAACACCTACACTAATATACTCAGTTAAAGTTATATACTAGACGACTCAAGGCAAATATATTGAATTTATAATTCCAATTCCATCGCTCTAGTGCAACTTTTTATTTTTATAGGAGTTATCATATTTCAAGTTTTGGACATGAAAAGTATGTCCATTTTTCTATATTGCGAAAAGAGAATTGAAAAAAGCGCGAAAAAAACGGTTGTGACGATAATGCTCTGATTCCAAATTTTTTCATTTTCAGTTTGTTACTGACAAAAAATATCATTATTTGCGAAAATGATTTAGGCGTTTTATTGTAAGTCTAATATATACTTCAATGGCTGACAATTCCGCGCCAAAAAACGCCAATAATTTTAATTGTGATAAATGTTACTTTCATTGTAGTAAAAAATCCGAATGGAATCGACATATTATGACACGGAAACATCAAAATGCTGACAAACGACTTACAAATGCTGACAAAAAAACGCCAAAAAACGCCAAAAACGCCAAATTATTCAATTGTGATTGTGGAAATGCCTACATACATAGACAAAGTTTACATAAACATCAACTTAAATGCTTCAGTATTGTAGGGAGTGACAGTAAACAAGCAATTGTTGGTCTAGTGGACCAGAGCTCATTAACAGAGAAAATGATTGATTTGATAATGTCTAAAAATCAAGAGTTTCTTAGTGAATTTATGAATAAAATGGTACATATAATGCCAACAATACATAATACAGATAACAGTACTACAAATATGACAAATAATAACCAATTTAATATTAATATGTTTTTAAACGAGCAATGTAAAAACGCCATGAACATTGGTGATTTTATACGGTCATTGCCTATTACTGCCCAACATTTTGAAAATACAAAGAATAATGGTCTTACCGACACACTAACTAATATGATGGTGGATGGATTAAATAATATGGAGATTATTGAAAGACCTATACATTGTACTGACCAAAAAAGAAAGGTCATGTATGTGAAGGACAATGACAAATGGGAGAGAGATAATAATCATAAGATAATAACCAAGAATGTATCCGACTTGGCCAAGCTTCAAAGAACCATGGTAAAATTATGGCAAGAAGAAAATCCGAATTTCAAGACTGTGGAAAATCTACAAACAGATTTCACCAATATCCTATTTAATCTCTTTACAACGGTCGAAGAGGACAAGAAAGAAGTATCTAAAATACTCAAGGCAGTAACTGACACAACTTATCTTGATGATGATATGAAACAACATTTGCTTACTTGTTAATTTAGCCTAGACCCAATATGTTCTTTTCAAAACAATAAAATTAGGTTTTATTGTTTTGTATGAATTATTTATGAAAATAAAAATTTATATCTTCAATTGAAAGGTCATCCCAATCCATATATTTGATATTATTTTTACTGCCCACCCAAACACCGGCTTTACCATCTTCAGAAATCCATTCATTTTTTATCCAAGATAACGGATATTTATCAACAATCGCATCAATAAATTGGATATCCGGTTTCCAAGCAGTTATAAAATCAAGCATTACGGCTAATTTATTGGATTGTGTTACACTAACATTCTGTATTTTGTCAGAAAATTCTTGTAAAATATCTACAATATCAGTTTCACATGTAGATGTAATAGTCAAGTGATTCGAACACTCATTTGGCATTATGATTTATATATAAAAATGTTTTTAAATCATTTACATGACAATGACAAATGATGTAAATAAAATATTCTTAAAAATTGAATATATAGATTCAACATTATATATAATTAAATATTAATAATGGATAGTCAAAGTAATTCCAAGTTTTATACAGGAGAATGTGCTTGTGAAAAATCACCAAGTTCAACAAAATTAGCAATTCAATGTAAATATTGTATAGGTTATTCAGATAATCAATATAATCACAATAAAGGACATAATTGTTCATGTATTGAAGTAGAAATAACCAATTATATCTGTAATACTTGTGCAGAAATACGCGATAGAATAGACACATTGGGTGAAGAGTTGGATCAATTGGTCCAAAGTTTGGTAACTGATATCAAACAGTTTGTAGACTGTAGAGAGAAACTCAACTATATCGAATACATATCCATTGAATTACGCCAATTAAATCGCAAATTATTAGAAAATCTTATACCCAATGAATAAATTTAAAAATTGATTACATTAATATAACTAATATAAATAGTAATAAAGATGTCAACTAAAACAATGGAGTCAGAATCAATCAACGAATCAGAAACACATTTAAATGATAATACAATTCATATATTAAATGCAGATTGTATGGCAGAAATAGAAAAACTAGATGATAATAGTATTGATTGTGTTATCACAGATCCTCCTTATTTTATAGATAAGTTGGATAATGAATGGTCGTCGACTGCTGTCAATAATGATAAAAAAAATAGTCATGTCAAGCATTTACCCAAGGGAATGAAATTTGACAAGAAACAAGTGAAAGATTTGTACGATTATTATCTAAATTTGTCAAAGCTATTGTTTGAAAAAATGAAACCAGGCGCATATTTCCTATCATTTTCGTCCCCCAGATTATATCATTCCATTGCAATGGCGTGTGAAATAGCCGGGTTTGAAATTCGAGATATGATTAATTGGACTTATACACAAACGATGCCCAAAGGAATGTCAATGACACATGTTATCAAGAAAATGAAGATTAGTGATGAAGAGAAAGAACAACTGATAGAAGAATACAAAGATTATAAAACACCTCAGATAAGATCATGTTTTGAACCAATTTGTGTAGCAATGAAACCAATTGGAAAATTAACCTTTATTAAAAATGAACTCCAATTTAAAACCGGACTATTAGATTTCTCACAAAAAGTTGGTATAAATGGGGATCGGGTTCCAGCAAATATTATTACCACAGAAGAATACAATGAATCCTATGATAAAAATTTTATGATTTCAAAACCATCGAAAAAGGAAAAAGGTGAAAATAACACACATATAACAGTGAAGCCTGTCGAACTTATGGAACATCTAGTAAAATTATTCAGTAAGAAGGATGCGATTGTACTAGACCCGTTTCTTGGTAGCGGAACAACAGCAATCGCATGTAAAAATACAAATAGAAAATGTATAGGTATAGAATTAAACAAGGAATATTATGATATTTCAGTTGATAGATGTAACAGTATTTAACAACATAAGTCGTGTCTATTATTTAACCATTTTTTTAATTCAATCAGTTGTGGTTTTGTGTATGGATTATCACCATTTTTATCAAGTTGGAATAAGGTTGATGGTGTAGGAATTTTTGTTAATGTATCGATAAATATATATCTATCACGATATTTTGCTTGTATCGGTGGTTGTAACACCAAATTGTTTAGTGAATTATCAACTGATTCGGGGTTCTTATGACCAAGTTCCCATTTATTGTTTGGTACATCACAATAATCGGTATGAATAGTCGATTTAATTTTTTCGATTTCATTTAATTTGTCATCTTCTGATAACTCTTTCCCAAAATTTTTTCTCATTTTATGTTTGTTAGATAAGGCATAAGGTACAAGTATATAATTCTTTCCTCGCTCATTACTTGTTTGAATACCCCATTGTTCATGTTTATTAAATAATTGAATGCTATCTTTCGTTGGAATATTAAATTTATTTACAATTTGATCAGTATCTTCTCGTGTCCAATAGGCTGTAGGATTATCTAGCATAAGTGCCAAAGCTTTACCATTACCGGTATCGAGTTTAGGTGGCTTTAATGTATGTTCTTCTACAAATTTCATAAATTCAACCGGATATTGAGTAGGAATATGTGTAATAGTATCAACTGCAATACGATTCATGATCGGAAACATATTAAGTATATGAATATATGGGCTGTTATAATAATACAATACAAAAAATAGAGTGGTTCAATTTTTTGTATTATTGAATAATAAATAAAAAAGAAACAAAAATAAGTGGTTTTCACCCATTTTTGTTTCTTTACTTTTTTGTTTCTTTACTTTTTTGTTTCTTTACTTTTTTGTTTCTTTACTTTTTTGTTTCTTTTTATAATTGTTCGAGTTTATTTTTTATGCCGTACTCTTCTTGACAACCTTCTTGACAACCTTCTTCTTAACTGGTTCAGGTGCTACGACTTCAACTACAGGTGCCTCATCTTCATCTGAATCCTCCACATTTGTATTTGTCTGTTCATCATCAGATTCTTCTTCAACCTCGTCGCCATCTGCGGATGATTGCTTAATTAGCTTATCCTTGTCATCCTGAGATAAGAATACATGGCAGGTGCCTCTCATAGTTGCCTTTGGCTTAACAATACCTTGGAATAACTTCCAGGTTACACCAAACTTGCCATTGACAAACCAAAGACCACCACATAGGATAACTAGAGCAACATGTGAACCCTTGGCAATCATATCCTTAGGTGTTTGTGGACCGCCTTCTGGGTCAGGAAAGATTGGTTGCTGGTCGACATTATACAACTCAGTCTTCCATTCACCTTCCCAATAAGGGATCTTTACGATTAGGGTAGGAGATCTATCATAATCATGTTCACCAGTATCCTTATTCTTAGGATACTTCAACATAGGTGTCCACAGAGCATCGACTGTGTCTTCACTCATCTTTGCCTTACCAAACCATTCCTTCGAGTTGGCAATTGCATCCGACTTGATTCTCTTCTCGAAAGCAATCATATTATCCAAGAAGTTAGTAGTCTCTTCCTTAGCATATTCGCTACTTGGAAACTGAAGAGCCATATCATATGTTAGTCGTCCACTCTTCTCATCTTCGTGCTCATTAATACCCCATGTTAGCATAAGAGGTGTTGAGATATAGGTGGCCGTGTTAGCAGCACTGTTCAAAATACCAACACTCTTACCGCCTCGGGCATCAACCTTTAGCTTGGAGTACTTGACATCGGAGGTGGGGTGAAAATCTGCGCCTGAAAGAATTGTCTTAGAACTTGCCATTGTATAATAGTATACTATATCATACAACGAATCCTTTAAATCAATTTTTTTTTAAAAAGGTATTAAATACATCTGTGGCAAGTATTAAATACACCGGTGGTTAGGTACCAATTAATTATTCGCTAAATAGGTAATTGTTATTGAAAAAATGAACAATATTTGATTTATTCGCTTCAATTATATAAAATTTTTAATAATATAAAAAGCATTTGTGATGAATCTAGGTAATACTCATGATATAATGATATAAATATTATTTCTTGTATTATATAAATGGACATAATAAACTCAAATATAAGTATTATAAATACTCATGTGAATGAAAGTGAAAATAAAAAATTAAAAAAAATTAAAAAAAACTCAAAATTATCAGATGATGATTTTAAAATATTAAAACCACATGAATATAATCAAATCCATATTTGTCAATATAAAGTTTGTCATTTAAAAGAAATGTGTAAATCTTATAAATTAAAAAAGAGTGGTAATAAGGATGAATTAAAAGCCCGATTATTTGATTTCCTCCGACTTTCTCTCTACATAACTGTTATACAGAGAAATTGGAGGGGGTATTTATTAAGGGAATATGTTAAATGTTCCGGACCAGCATTGAAAGATAGATCCATTTGTGTAAATGATACAGACTTTGCTACATTAGAACCAGTAGATGAAATATGCTATAATCAGTTTTATAGTTTTAGCGGGAACAATAATTGTTATGGTTGTGATATATACTCCCTCCATAATTTAATCAATAAACAAAATGATACATGTAATCCTAATATACCAATCGAGATTAAGAACCCATACGACAGAGAGATAATAACAGCCAATCAAATAACCAGATTTAACCGATATTTACGGTTAGCAAAAGCATTAAACATATCATTTAAGATAAACGATGAAAAATCCGATATCATAGATCCTAAAAAAAAATTGGAAATGAATATTATTGAAATATTTCAATATATAAACGAGCTTGGAAATTATGCAGACAGTACATGGTTTACAAATTTACCAAGACACATGATGGTATTATTTATTAGAGAAGTTTATGATATATGGCATTATAGGGCCCAACTGTCACAACAAACTATGAGAGATATTGTCCCACCACATGGAAATCCATTTACAGGCATGACATTACATTTAGCGCAATCACAAAGCGATGAATATTTAAAAAATACGGCATTACGGATCATCCATTATTTGGTAAAAACCGGATATACAAATGAAACACGAGCATTGGGTGCATATTATGTTTTAGCTGCATTGACTTTAGTAAGTGAAGATGCCCGAAACGCATTACCGTGGTTATACCAATCAGTTGCTCATTAAAAAATGCGTTTTTAATATAAAATATTTACAAATATCTTAAAACATTTAGGAAAATGTCTTATGATAACCAATAAGAACATATTATATTATATTATGCGTAAAAACACTTAAATAGATATGTCTTATTAGTGTATAATGGCAAAGACTACTAAGACTACTACTCCCAAGACCGCAGCAAAGACTGCTCCTGTTCCCACTCCCGCTCCCACACCAGTTGTTATTGAGGCAGCACCCGTTGCTGCCGAGGAGGTGATTGCCCCCGAGGCTCCAACTGTATTTGACCAGTTTTCTCAGTTCATGGGTAAGCTTCAAGCAGTAAGCGCATCCATGTCATCTCTTCGTACTGAGTTCAGAGGACTTGAGCGTCAAGTTAGCCGTGAGCTTAAGGCTGCTGCCAAGATTACTGCCAAGCGCAAGAGAAAGACTGGTAACCGCGCCCCTTCTGGGTTTGTCAAGCCTACCCTTATTTCTAATGAACTAGCATCATTCCTAAACAAGCCTGTTGGTACTGAGATGGCTCGCACAGAGGTTACTCGTGAGATTAACTCCTACATTCGTGAGCACAAGCTTCAAGACAAGGACAATGGTCGCAAGATCATTGCTGACAAGAAGCTTACTGGTCTTCTCAAGCTCAAGAAGGGTGATGAGCTTACATACTTCAATCTTCAAAAGTATATGTCTCCTCACTTTGCCAAGGCAGGTGACAAGGTAGTTGCTCCCACAACTGTTTAAACCAATAAGACGATTTACCAAAAAAAACTAAACCAAAAAACTAAACCAAAAAACTAAACCAATAACAACTACAACCCGATAGAGCGTGAATTATTTATTATTTGATGTATGTATGTCAAAATAATAAAAACATATTTAATTACCAAGGGTGTAAATCATATCATTGCCATTTTTGAAAGAGTGATTATATATTTCAATTGGCAAAGACGAAATTCTCCTTTTCCATGATCATTTTTAGATTACTTATATGTACCGGGCCATTTGTTATTTTAATATTTTCGTAAAATTTATATTCAATCATACCTGACAAAGAGAACATATCTATAATGTCATTTAATTCATCGATATTGTCAATGTATTTTGTATTTGATTCTAACCATTGATAGAACCCAGTTGAACCATTTTTTTTATATCTTTTGAAATATTTCAGCGTAGTCATCAAATTAGTGTTATTTTTTATATCACAATTGTAATCCGTACCAGATACAACTGCTACTTGTTGAAATTCTGGTAATGTCATATTTATTTCACTTAATATTCCTGACAAATCATACATAATAGCTGTTTTTTTTAATAAACTCAAATAGCGAAGTACACGCCCACACCCGTAAACAAATAAATCCATGTCTTCGCTTAAACATGCATACGCCTTGTTTTTACATACCATTTTAGCGCACAATTTGTCGGCTTCGCCGATTGCTTCGATATAAGACACACCATAAGCTTTTATTAGTGTTTTAACATTTTCAATATCACTGTGGCGAATTCGAATAAATTGTTTTTTTAACACATCCATATTATCTTTTATTTCAACATGGTCAACATCAGACCCGGTATCATTGATTAATTTATCTTCTAGTATTTTATATTTCGCTTCGGCGTCTTTTTTTTCTAGCTTGCGTTGTTTTAATAGCTCTTCCTTTTCTTTGGGTGGTTTACCATCAAATATAAACAAAGGAATTATATTATATTGACGGAATATAGATATCATCAAGTAAAAGTTTTCTAACAAACATCCATCTCCCATGAAGCGGTATAGATATATGCTTGTATCAATTACTATCTTTTTTCCACTTAATGATGATATATGAATTTTATTAATTGATTTATCGCAAGAATTCTGTAGAAATCTATTTAAATGTTTAATACCCATAAATGACGAGACTTATTAATGTTAATGTCATAGTAATATTAACATTAATTGTATTCAATTTTTTACAAAACATCAGTTATAGACATACGTAATGACATGATAGTTTCAAGGTCAGTCACGCTTAAATTATTATCGTCACTCATACTAAGCAATAATTTTTCTATTTTTACTATATTTTTTCTTATATGTTTATCATCTTTAGATCTTCGAATTAATTCTATGTAACTTTCTATATTATCTTGTGATTTATGAAATAACAAAACTGATGGATTATGTAAGAAACACCAGTTCATAAATTCAATGTAATTATTTACCAATAATCCAGTAATAATATAATAAGTGAATACGGCAGTTTTCTCTTTATATAAATGATTGCATATATTTACAGATGTTTGGGTTTTGGATGTCACCATTTTATGATTTAGATTCATAAAATGTAGGATTTTTAATGACTGTGTCATAGAATGAATACATTCCCTCTTCATATCTTTTTTAAACAATAATTCAAATTTGTCAATATTATTGGGCGTCTGTTCTTTCAATGTATTTGTAGTGCCATTATTATGCATTTTGTTATAAGTATGGAACATGACATTTATAATTCTAGCCCAGGTTTCACAATAGCTCTCGTATAATTTATATTCAACATTCACATTGAAAATAGTATTTAATTCGGAATCGACATTTCTCATATTCATATTTGAAAAATCTAGTCCAAAATTATGAAAAGTTTCATGAATAAATACTTTAAACCATTCTTCCTTTCTGAATATCACTATTTCTGTGTTTTCTCTACATCCACTTGTATATGCTGTATTAACATGTTCAGTGTTCAGTGTTGTAAGTTGATTATTTGGTAACATTTTTTTAAACGGGGTTAAATACGCGTATAATGTGAATGTTTTTGAACATGATTTTGTTGCATATATATTCGCGATAAAAACCCACATATAAATCATATATACACATTCATTCATTGACTGAATTTCATGAGCTGATAATTCATGAAACATAGTAAAATATAAATTTACATTTCTATTTTTAATAGTCGCTGAATAATGAATAACATAACTCGCATTATCGTCCACATATTTTTGTATTTCATGTGGAAAATAATAACTATCAGTTATTTCTGGTTTAGGTATTTGTGAAATCATATTAATTTTCGTTATTTTATAATCGAAAAAATCCTTTTTCTGTAAAGTAGCCACATAGGAATCTGCTTTTATAAAATTATCATATAATTGCTCTAGTGCAGTATTTTCGTTATTCATATCGATATAATCATGATTCGTAATTTTATCGATTCCACCTATTTTACTCATTGTATTAGGCATATTCTATTATTATATTATAACAATAATTATTTTATTATTGTTATACGAATAATCATAAAATAATATATATTATGTAAAAAGTCAATTATTACATTCTATTTCTGACAATCATTAATGTATTCGATAATTCTGGTTCTGACCCGGATTTATATAACATCAGTTTGGCCTTTTTAGTATTCACTAATACTTCTTTCATATCTTTGTTCTGGGTAAATTTGGCATATATAGCATCTTCTAATATCTTATCATCCATACCTTTATAAAAGTCATCGTCAATCTTTATATCTTTAGATCGCAACTGTTCCTTCTTATATTTACCACTTTTTGATACAGATGCCTTCACCATATCAACATCTAATGACATTTTAGAACCACTATCGAGAGAGAAAAGAAGATAAAATTCCTTATTAGTATTTTTAAATTTTCCCGCTTGATAATAATGTTCGACAGTATTCCATTTATGACCGTCTAAATCGAATGGTGATATATATTCATTATCTAATTTACGACGCCATTCTGCTAATTTAGCTAACGAAGAAAATGACTGTATAATATCGACTGGTATTTTCTCTCCAATACCTTTACCTGGGAGAGGTTTATTATTGGATTTGATATAATACTGAAATACTATGTCGTCGTCGTACAAATCGTTTTGTTGTTCTTGAATAACATCAATATCTAATTCGATTGGTTCTTCGATTCCTATTTTTTCGTTGAATAATTTAAACTGAGGAATGATGCTATAAGGACCTGCTAATCTTTCTAAACATTTGTTTGTCACTAATAATTTAATATTATATGGTATTTCGATAAATGTAAATAGTCTATGGTGTTTGTAGGTGATCAATTTATAATGGTCGCCAGTATAATCAAGCAGTATATAGTATTGTGGTTCAAATACTCCCTTTTCTTCTAAAATTGGATCGTTTAATTGTCCACATTGTAAGACATTGGCTGTATCTCCTTGTTCCCATGCCTCGCTAGAAAAAATTATTAATTTAATGTTTAACACACGTTCTAATGTAGAAATCGCCCATGTGTCTCCCCAAAATTCACAGGTCTTAATTACTTTTTTCATATCTTCGACAGAACGAACATTCTTCATAAATCGAAATTCATGCATTAATTCTGTTGATATTTCCTTCTCTGATTTTGATGTTGTGTATTTATTGGCCAATTTTTTTGCACCATCAATAATATTTTCTTGTTCATTTCGGTCTTTTGAATTTCTTAATCTCTCTTTAAAATCAACAATATTTTTCTTTAAACCTGTCATATCCGAAGTATATGACTTTATATTTTGTATATACATATCATATAACTCTTTGTATGAATGAAACAATTCTTCGGTCACTTCATTCGCAAGTTTTGAGCGTAATTCCATAACGGTGACTTCTTTTCCATTTGCTTTTAATGCGTCCCTAATTACAGAAAATAAACAATCACCCCCACCTTCGTTATCAATAAGATTATAATATTGACTTTTCAAATATTTTTGAATCCATGGATGTGTTTTTTCTTCTTTGTAATCGCTCATCTCTTCTTCAGCTTGGGTATCGTCCTGTTCTGGTAGGCTATCTTCTGGAAAAAACTCATTATCACCGACATCATTGTCGCTAGTATCATCATTGTCGCTAGTATCATCATTGTCGCTAGTATCATCATTGTCGCTAGTATCATCATTGTCACTAGTATCATCATTGTCGCTAGCTGTATTACCATTACCATTACCGTCACTTTTATTTGACACTTCGTGTTTTTCTTTAGCATCGACTATTAATTCTGGCGTAACAAAATTGTATATCAATGGAGGGGATATCCGTTCTAATTCTACATCGTTGTCATCATCTGTAATATTTATTAACTCGTTTGCCATAATCTCATACACACCTATTTGTGTATTTACCCTATCATTTTTAACCAAATATATTGGAAAATAGATTATATTATCATCAATAAACTCATATTTAGCTTGTCCTAAAGCAATAATTACATTATTCATATTCAAAAGCGTAATAGAATACAAAGAAGCCTCGTATTTTCTATCTTCCGGGTCTAGATATTTTATCTCAGGATAATTAATCTTTGGATTTAAAATAGAACTCACCATTATAATTTATTTATATATAAATTTTTAATTCGTATTATCATAAATGTTTAATTGAATATTATAAATTTTCCGAAATAACTATCTTCTTGTAATTCTTGTATATAATGCCAACATCGTTTACGATTATAAACTTGTATAGATTTTTCCGGGTTATTTTCATAATCAACAATCATTGATATGAGTTCATCCTTTCTTGTTTTTTTTTTTGGTATATCGTAGTAATTCGCAATGTGAGATAACATTTTCACTGTATAGTTTTCACTATAATCAACATGTTGTGCAGAAACATCATCGTCTAGAATTTTACTGGTACAATCGGTACTATTATTTGGTAAGTGAAATCCGAATTCGTCACAATCTTCATCCGGAAAGTAATCATCGTCGTCAAGTATAGCATGAATTTGTGTTGTCTCGTTGTTTGATCTATTTACATATTTATCTTGTAATTCATAAGTTAAATTATGAGCAGTTGTTTTTGACACCATTATATATAATACGAAAATAATTTTTATATTATATATGTAATTATGCATTATTTATTACATATATAGAAGGTAATTAGGTTCATAATAATAAAAAATATAGACTCATTCGAATGTATATTTTTTAGTTAGATGTAATGAATTATATATTTTATCACTTACATTTGTCTACCATATCCATGTGTTTGAATTTTGATTTATGGGAAATGCCTGCATTATCTGTAGCCTTTGTGTTTTTAATACACACAATTCGTTCATAAATTGATACCCAATCCGCATGCTTACTCAAAGTTTTAAATTCCATACTTGTTAAGAATACATACAAATTTTCAGACAATTCTTCAATCTCAACTTTACAGTTTTCATCGTTCATCCCATCCATAATTCGTGATTGTAATGTATGAATATAATATACAATATTATCAAGGGTAAGAACCTCGTTTTTATATAAGTTACATAAGAACAATGACATGGACCGTCTTTTTTCATTTAATATATTTGTTTCACAGAATTTATCATAATCATCTTCTGGTGACACAAATACCATATTTTCAAACAGCTTCATAAATTCTTCAATATTATGAAGAATAATGGAAGACATGAACTCATATTTATTTTTCAATTCATTACATAGTTTGGCATAAATTCCACTATTGAATTTATTGTTTGTAGCCATATTAAATATAGCATATCCAATCAAATTAAACGATTTGTCATCATATTCGCTATTTTCTAACATAGTATCTAATGATTCAAATAGTTTCTCTATAATTTTTTCATATGTTTTGTCGGTTAATTTGTTAATAAGAAGACGAATTGAATCAATATCTTTTTGAATACCTTCCTTCTTTGTAATTTCGGTTTTCTTAAAACTTCGTATGGATTGCCAATCTTCTGAATTAACTGATTCATTGTTTTTCTTCTTTTTCTTTGAGAAATTTTTATCTCCATTTGTAAATGATGGTGTTTTTATATAATTAGGCGACCCGACCTGCTCTGTAAGACTATTAATCAATTGAATCGTTTCGTCTGGCAACGGATTTATATTTTTTTCCGTCCATGCGATTGCTTCAAAATCCTTTATAGTATAGATACAGGTAGTCATTCCTTATAATATAATGGTAATAAAATTATAAGTTTATATCAATTTTATTAATATTAATAATACGTATATACTTAAATGATAAATACTTTAATAATGTATGAGTTCTACGTGTATTGACGAAATTACTAGTTGGAATGACCTAAATATTAAAGAAAACCTACTGCGTGGTATATTTAGTTACGGGTTTGAAAATCCAAGTCCAATTCAAAAGCGCGCGATTAAACCAATAATCGAAAAAAACGATGTTATTGCTCAGGCTCAATCCGGTACAGGTAAAACAGGTGCATTTACTATATCAACGATCGAAGTTGTTGATGAAACAGTTCAGGAAACACAAGCACTTATTATGGCTCCTACTAGAGAATTAGCCATTCAAATTATAGGTGTACTTGATAAAATGTCTACATTTATTGATGGATTTAAAACCAAATTGTTAATTGGAGGTACACCAATGGACAAAGATATTGTCGATATTGAGAAAAACCCACAAGTGATTGTTGGTACTCCTGGTAGAGTACATGATATGTTGCGTAGGAAAAAAATAAATACAAAATTTATAAAGTTACTCGTATTAGATGAAGCTGATGAGATGCTATCAGCTGGGTTTAAAGAACAAATATATAATATTTTCCATTTTCTAAAAAACGATATACAAGTATGTCTATTTAGTGCTACTTTACCTGTAGAAATTCAAACAATAACCGAGAAATTTATGCGCAGTCCTGTGAAAATATTGGTAAAGACTGAAAGTATTACACTAGAAGGAATTAAACAATACTATATAGCATTAGAAGATGATTCGCAAAAATACGAAACAATCAAGGATATTTTTGAATCGATTTCATTAAGTCAATGTATTATCTATTGCAATAGTATTAAGCGAGTGAATGATCTCAATGAAGCATTAATTAAAGACGGTTTCCCAGTTTGCTGTATTCATAGTGGTATGGAAAAGGACGAAAGAACCAAATCATATAAAGATTTTTCCAGCGGAGGTTCACGAGTATTAATATCATCTAATTTGACTGCTCGTGGAATTGATGTTCAACAAGTAAGTACAGTGATTAATTTTGATGTGCCCAAAGATATACATACATATATTCACAGAATTGGGCGTTCGGGTAGATGGGGTAGAAAAGGCATGGGTATTAATTTTATTACACGAAGAGACATACGACTAATACGAGATATAGAACAATATTATGATACTCAAATCGAGGAAATGCCTGCACAAATATCGGGAGCATAAATGTCGGATTATCGTATTCAACCAATTCGTAAATAATAAGTTTATTAATTAAAATTATTATTTAAATGACCGATTCCAGTTTTAAATTACCAATATACTATTTGTCTTCTAAGGAAATTGTCGACAAAAATATCATTCAAGATTTAGAACTATTGGAATTAAATGAAACATCATGTGATCGAGAGCCACTGTTACAGTCTGTTTTGAACCCGAAGAGTAAAATTGGAAAGCTTAATATTAATAAACAAATGGAATTTTTTACCAACGATAAGCGTTTTTTAAAACAAACACAACAGGTCATAAAATCATGGAAGAATGATATTCACAAAGAAAGACACACTAAATTATATGATGATTTTTACGACTTGTGGACAGGTATTAGAGCAGATGAATCATTTATCGATAAATATTATTATATAGATATCGAATATTTCAAATTTTTAAACAATTCGTCGCAATTTTTACAGATATTAAGTATTTACAATTTATTAAGTCCAGTACTAAGCTTATTAGTTCCATTTATTTTACTTTTAGTGCCTTTTTTTATGTTGAAATTTAACGGAGTGGAAATAACAATGTCTAGCTATTACAGTGTACTTACACAAATATTTTCAAAACACGCATTAGGCAATGTATTTAATATCATGTCGGATATCTCTTGGGAAAAACGAATTTACGCCATCGTTTCTGTAGTATTCTATTTCTTTTCAATTTATCAAAACACATTGGTATGTTATCGTTTTTATAAAAACTTTAAAGATATACACAATAATTTATTCCTATTAAAAGATTACTTGAGCACAACTATAGAGAATATGAATACCATTGAACAACATATGAAAAAACACGACACATATAATGAATTCACGAATGAACTGTCAATGAGAAGAGAGAAATGTAAACACATATGTGAAAATCTACAAAAAATAACAGATTTTAGAGTGAATTTGAATACAATTGGCCGAAAGGTTTCTGAGATTGGATATATAATGAAATATTTTTACGAGATCCATATGAATATAGAGACAGTTGAAACCATAGAATATAGTATAGGTTTAAATGCATACATTGAGAATATGAACTGTATATCATCAATGTACAGAGAGAAAAGAATAAACAAATGCTCATTTGGTAAAAAACTAAAATTAGTCGGTGCATATTACCCGTACCTAATGAATAATGAACCAATTAAAAATGATATTGATATGAGTAAAAACATGATTATTACAGGACCGAATGCTTCGGGCAAAACTACATTTTTGAAAACAGTTGTGATTAATATATTGTTTTCTCAGACATATGGATACGGGTTTTATTCAAAGGCCAATATACCATTGTATGATAAGATACATTGTTATTTGAATATACCAGATACATCAGGTAGAGACAGTTTGTTCCAAGCAGAAGCACGAAGATGCAAAGAAATTATAGATGGATTAAATACATCATCTGAGAAACATTTTTGTATATTTGACGAATTGTTTTCTGGGACAAATCCCAACGAAGCTTGTGCTAGTTCATATGGATTTATTAAGTATTTAATAGATAACCAACACATGGATTTCATACTAACAACGCATTTGTTAGATCTGTGTTCATTGTTGGATACGGTTCTTCAAAACAATAATATGGGGGTTGAAAAGTTAGATAATATTAATTTTAATTATACATACAAATTGAATTCTGGAATTTCATCAATAAAAGGAGGGCTTAAAGTTCTATACGATTTGGAATATCCTCCAGAAATATTAAATTTATCGAATAAAATTATTCAACAAGATATTTAGTAAAAATACTCACTGTATTATAAGTTTGAATTAAAGTTTAATTATCTAGGAACTATGTAATAATGCTTGATATAATAACCAACCCAATTACATTGTTATGTCTAACGGTCGTATTTTTGTTAATTTCATTTTTGTTTTTTTATTTTAAAAGAACAATTACTACATTAGAGCGAGCACAAATGGACCAGGCACGCGTATTGCAATCGTTTATATCAAATATTGAGATGAATCGTAGTAATATACCATACCAACAAGTTGGACAAGGTCATCCGTTAACTGATAATATACCCTTCCAACAAGGTAATGGTATAGTTAGTAGTAATTCTAGCGAATTGATTCCTGTTTCTGATGGAGATGGTAATGGTGATAGCGACGAAGATAGTGACGATGATGATAGTGACAGTGACGACGATAGTGATGATGATAGTGATAATGAGAGTGTTAATGAGAGCAACTCCGATAGAATTAATATTAATGTCATTGGTGATGATATTACAATTTCATCAGAGAATGCTATATCACCACATAGTATAATTGATTTAGACCACGAATTTGCTGATTTAGATTCACATAAAACCAATTCTGGTGAAGAAGAGGTTGTTAAGGTTATTCAATTAGATAATAATTTTAATTTAGAAGAATCGATTGTCATTCCAATGCAAGATTTAGAAGAAATAATGAATAATGTTGATGATTCCGATGACGATGATAGTGATTCTGATGACAATGATAGTGATTCTGATGTTTCTCATAATGGCAAAAATATGTTAGAAAATACTTTACCTATAGTAGACTTTAATTCATTGAATGTAAAAACATTAAGACAAATGGTAACCGAGAAAGCACTAGCAACAGAAGGTGATAAATTAAAAAAAAAGGACTTAATTAAATTACTTGAATCTGATAAGAATTAAATACATTTTCTCTCTAGGTATATATATATACAATGAGTTGGGGTACATGTAATGCTGGATCTAATAATATTCATTTTGATTTCCCACCTATTATGACAGATGGTAGAAATTATGCAAAATGGCAACCAGGTGCTGTAATTAATCAAGAAATTAGAAAGGATAATAATATTAAGAGCAATTGGCAATATAGACAATTTTTAACAAATAATGCTGATTCGGTTATAAAATCAAACCAATTAGAAGCCTGTGATAATTGTTGTTATTGCCCCACCTTAAAAGTAGGAGAGCCTGTACCAAACACTCCCTTTTTATATAAATCGTGTATGGAAAAATCCCAACCATATGGATATGAGAATAGTGACTTGAAACAATTATATCTCTCTAGTCAACAGCTTCAAGCACGTATGGTTGCTCCGATTCTTACACAAGAACAATATTTATTACAAAAATATCCTAATCCGAATTAGACAATAATAAAATATACACATAATCAGTTATATATTTTATTAATTTGATTACATATTTTTATATACGAATTTAACAAATTAATAATTATATAATTTATTAAATAAAGATAAGTATTATATTTTACCATTATGAAAGTTCTCAGTATTGATGTTGGAATTAAGAATTTGGCATTATGTTTAATGAATGTTACTGAAGATAAAAATTATTCAATTGATATATGGAATGTAGCTAATTTATGTCGAGAACAAAAGATAGTATGTAATACTTGTAACAAATCGGCAAAATATAAATATGGGATATTTTACAGTTGTAAGAAACATATTAATGATTCTGGCGTCGGACTTATACCATGTGATTTAGAATTTAACAAACTAAAAAAGGGAAAAATAAAGGATATAAGAGAGATATTAATAAAGCATGATATACAATTTGATCATAAAAAAAGTAAAATACTTTTATTGGACGAATTACAGAAAGAGTTTACATCGAAATATATTATACCATTCAATAATTCAATCAAAACGACCGATCTGAGTTTAATTGAAATTGGCATTAATTTGAAAATAGAAATGGACTTGTTATTTAAAGACATTAAAATAGACACTGTTATTATTGAAAATCAAATCAGTCCAATTGCCAATCGCATGAAGACTTTACAAGGTATGATAGCGCAGTATTTTATCATGAATGATGTAAATGATATACATTTCATTTCAGCATCTAATAAATTAAAAGAATTTATAGCAAACAAGCAAACAACTTATTCAGAGAGAAAGAAAATAGGTATTGAAATATGTGAAGAAATATTAATTAACAATGAACGATTAAGTGAACATATCACCTTGTTTGAAACCAGTAAAAAAAAAGATGATTTAGCAGATTGTTTTTTACAAGGATTGTGGTTTTTAAAGGAAAAATCATTGATAGATACAAATATATAATATTAATGTGTTTGATTTAAAATTAAATGTTCTTATTAAAACATAATGAGTGGACCTGAAATAATAGATATCAGTTCATTAGGTGATAATAACATAGAAGAAGTTAATTTTGGAAATAATCGTTCATCTAGTTTCGGTGCAGGTATTGAATTATTAATGAATGATAGAAAAAAATCATCTGGAGGAGGTGGGGGATTATCATCTGACATAGATATAAATGATTTAGATAATTTGGAGGATGAACTAAATGATTTATCCGGTCCCAAAACAAGTATGAAATCTGCAAGATCCGATATGTTTTCAGGGTCTTTTAAATTAAACGAGGACGATGATGATGTAGATGATTCTTCTCCACAGATTCCTTTGGAATCTTTGAATTTAGGAAAATCTACAAAAGAACAATCTGGTGACGATGCTAAGACCTGGGACGGATACGGTAAATTTAATAATGTACCGATTAATCCGGATATATCGAAGGGTCGTATTGAACCACAATTATCAAAAGAAGAACAATTAAAAGAAAAGTTCACTTATCTCCAGAAATTAGAAGCACTTGAAAAAAAAGGTGTTAGTCTAACAAAGAAGTACGACATGGAATCCAATTTATTAGAGATGAAGGGTGAGTATGAAACAGTCGTTGCTGAAAAAGAAAGAAAAAATTCTATGAAGTTCCAAGGAAAGATGATGATGGCATGTATAACCGGGTTAGAATTTTTAAATAATAAATTTGACCCGTTTGATGTGAAAATTGATGGATGGTCTGAGCAAATTAGTGAGAATATTGACGACTACGATGAAATATTTGCTGAATTACATGAGAAATATAAATCCAAGGCTACAATGGCGCCTGAATTAAAATTATTGTTTCAACTCGGTGGAAGTGCATTGATGGTTCATATGACGAATAGTATGTTCAAATCATCAATGCCTGGTATGGATGATATCATGCGCCAAAATCCCGAATTAATGCAACAATTTACAAGTGCAGCTGTTAATTCAATGGGACAAAACAGTCCAGGACTTGGTGGGTTTATGAATTCCATGATGAATGATAATCAACGAGGAAACCCTACTAGTCAACAGTCGGCACCACAACCAAGAAGTCAAATGCCTCAGCAAATGCCTCAACAAATGCCTCAGATGTCACCGCAATTCAGTGGTCAATCAAACGGTCAACCACCACCACCTATGCAAACTCAAGGTCCTACGTCGGCGCCCCCTCCGGTTAGACCTGGATATGTACCCCTTTCAAATCGTCCAGATATAAATGCTAGTCGCAATATTCCCTCTGCTGAAAAATCTAGACGCCCAGAAATGAAAGGTCCGTCAGATATATCCAGTTTGTTATCAGGGTTAAAGGTAAAAAAGACAGAAGTTAATATCCAGAATGATAATGACGATAATGGTAGCACAATTAGTATCAGTGACTTAAAAGAGATGCAAAATGATAATGCTCCATTAAAAACAAAAAGAAGAAAATCTGAACGCAATACAATTAGCTTAGATATTTAAAAAGAAATAATTATTTTATATCTTTTACACATTGAAAACTACTCTATTTATAATAATATTCATTTTTGCGAATTAACAAAAATGAATATAATTTATTAACAATCCATTATGTTAATAATGACAAATTTGATCGAAAATACTAAGCTTATCGTATATTTGTATAATAATATCACCACTCGGTATATTCGCAGTTTCATATTTTTTTAATATAGCTTCGTCCAAATGAACTGTTAATTTATGGTCTTTAATATCAGAATTGAGTACATTAACAAATAAAGAATCGCATATATTATTTAATTTACGATTTTTGTTACATTTATTACTAGTATCCATTAATGATATTAAATTAATCCTATAATTATTATTTCCATTATCGTCGGTATATTTATATATATCCTTACCAATTTCATAAGCCATTGTTTGTTTGTTTTGCGTTTCTATAAATGGGTTATAATTACACATTGGTAACATTTTTAATTGGTCTGTAGATTTTACATTAAAACTATGAGTAATGTTTAAATTATGAATTTCCTGATACTTATAGTCAGTATAAGTGATTATAAATCTCATATCGTTATTATATTATAGCGTGATAATTATATGTTATTTACATAGTATATTTATTTAAAGCACATACCGTTTGCAAATGGTTGACAATTTTTATTTTTCATAGATTACATTTATTATTGTGTCAATGAAGTAATAAATACAATATAATGAAATTATAGTCTCTAAGACATACTGTAAATCATCATTATTAATATTAATAATACCAACACAGTTCTTGTGATTCTCGTTAGATTGTCTTAGCATTTCATCTAACACATGTAAGTAATTAGAATTCATACTATGTAAATGAATCGGATTTATATTCGCAACATATATTTCGTCATCTATATAGTTTACTTGTGTATTTTCCAATATTGTTGACATAGTTAAGTATTTGATAAAGTAATTATGTCAATCATTTTTCATTCAATTTTTATTTCTTTTTTATTTCTTACACACTTACATGGTTTTATCTAAGCACTTTGGTTTTATTCTCTTCAATATTAAAAAAATAATTTAATTTAGACTTAACAAATCGTTTTATATCATGATCGTATTTATGTAATAGATTGGCCACAATATAACCTAATAAATATCCAGCAACTATTTGAATTATATTATGACATTTTTTCATATACCGTGAATATGCCATTAACACAATTGGAAGATAATATGTTATTTTATTATACAGTCCAGATGTATTATTTCTCAGTAATAACATTTCCATCAAAAGAGTTATTGATGCTACATGCCCTGAAGGAAAGCCCGAACAATGATCCACTTTACCTCCAAGATTAAACAAATTACAATCGGTAGCACCATCAGGTCTTTTAAATATAGGTGGATACCATCCATTGGTTATTGTTTTACTAAAATGTTGAATTATTGAACATAAAATTTCACCAAATAGTATAGTATAATCTTGAATATATAGTAAATAACCCATCAATATAACAACGGTAAATGATATGGTATTATAAATAAATAGCAGATTTGAAGCCATTATACTAGGTGTATATTTATTTATTTGTCCGTCTATTGGTTCTCTTTCTCTTGTATCGATTATCTGTTTTCCCTTTGCGTTTTGTTCTCCGTACCACATGATGTTTTTTTTTGCGTTTACCACCTTTCATTTCATTTCCGGAAGAATCTATTGGATTGTTATCGTCGCCATCCTTCTTTTTAACAGTTAATTCAAAATAATGGTTAATAATATCATTCTTTTTTGCTAGACATCCAATTCTAGCGAAATCAACAAATGATGGATTGTCACCTTTTATTAATTGAACATCTATACTAACTGTATAAATAGGTGCTAGTTTTCCTTGAGTATTATCTTCTTTGAATCCAGAATTCCATTTATAATTATTTATAGTATATGTTACTCCAGACCACCTTAGTATTTGACCTTTACCAAAAAAAAGGTTTAATATGAACATTATGTTATGATTAATTATTCCCTTAGATTTCGCATCTTTTAGACTGATTTTTTTGTATTTATAATTTTTTTGTATTGTGGCAATAAAATTGGAAAATAATGTAGGTGATAAGAAAATTTTTCTGTTATCAATTGTTCCATATTGACTCATTGTTTCTATTGTTTGATTAAATATATTTTGTTCTAATTTTATACTGGGTATAAACAAGATATTTGGGTATTCTATATATACTTGTGGATTGGACATTTCTGGCGTGTAACGAATATTCTGTCCAATAGAACCACCATTTGTATTCATATTTAGATTAACAATTAGTATATTATTAGAAGATGGTGGGTTTGTTGTTAGGGATTGTTCAATGGGTGTGGAAACAGGTGTGGAAACAGGTGTGGCAACAGGTGTGGCAACCGGTGTGGCAACCGGTATTGTGGTTGCTACTGGTAAATTATTATTCATTTTATTATTCATATTATTATTCATTGTATTATAATAAGAATATATATAATTTATATTGAACTATGAAAATAATTTAACAAATTCATATTGCGGTCTTCTTCGCGTTGTTTCTTTGCCCTTTCCAATGTTTCCATTGCCTTGTTAATTTCAATATCGCTTATATTTCCATCTTTGTTTTTATCAATGTTTAAATATTGGTATTTATTTGGTAATACACACAATTTACTGTTGGCATTTAATAAGAAATCAGACAATATGACAAATGCAGCTGTTAACAATAATGCAACAATGATGTCTCGTGTACCCATCCAAGCAATAGAGAATATTAACATTTCTCGAGCCATGTTATATTTAACAAATGATTCCATTGAATCGCTTAATTTTAATTCTACATGTCGGGAACCAATATTCAACATAAGCATAACTAGTCCAGTAAAATACTTGCTTGAGTTTAAGCTATTTAACATTTCAAAAATAGACATTATAAATTAGTATATATTACTGTAAGAAAATAGTAATATATAATATATTGATTTCTAAGAAAGTCCAAATACTCGACCAACTCTCACAATTAGATTCTTTGTATTTCCTTCAAAATCTAAACCAAACTCTTTGATATGTCGTAGATTCGGGCGAACAGATTGTCTAAAATAAGTATTAAATCCTTCGACTGCTGGCTTAGGCATAGTAATTGTAATAATTAAAATATATAGAATAAAGAATAATATAACTTTTAACATTCGTATTCTCTTGTATACAATAAGCAGTTATTTTATTCGCGTTTTTTAATTGCTTCTTTGTGATCAACTGGTTCGGTATTGGAATCAGTTGCTCTCATATTTTCTTCGACAGTTAATCTTTCATTGGATGAAATGATCTCGAATTGACAATCTTTCTCACATGGATCACACGCATCATCTGTAAATTTTAGGTCAGGAAAACTATCTTTAAGTGTCCCCATTGTGACTAACTTATCGTCTAATGTAAGCTTTCCGTCTATACAATAATCATTTCGGAATTTAGAAATGTCATCGACGCTATCAGATTTATCATTTGCTACACCATCGTCACTATCGTCGTCTTTAGAACCTTCTGACACTTTACTATTATCATCTTCTGATTTCTTACCACTATCGTCTTTTTTATTTTCCATTCCTTCAATGATTGAATTATTAAATACTATCATAACAAGCAATGCAATGACACCAGCGATTACATTGTATTGTGTAGCAACAATAACAACAACGATTGTCATGAGTTTTCCTAAAACCGACTTGATATTTAACTTGTTGTTCATGAACATTCTTATATAAATTAAATATATATTTTTTCCGTTAGTTAATTAAATTATAATCTATATTTTTTATAAGTACAATGTCTTTAGCATTTTCCGATTTTAATGAAGAACCTAATCATACAAATATTATTCAACAAAAAAAGCGCGAAGGTATGAGACATAATAAGACTGCAAAAAACCGGAAGGATAAAATGCCCCCAAACCCTAAATTACAGGAGATGATGAAAGTAATTCACGAAGGCGAAGATGATGATGACAATACAGATGCAAATAATTATCAACCATTGTCCCCACCTAAATCAGCTGTTATGGATCATATGGATCGCCTGAATAATAGCGAAGATGTAGATGATGATAATATGGATCACAATATGAATCATCGCATTGAATCACAATATGAACAATCTCAACAGTTACAACAACCACAACCACAACTCCATAGACAATCATCTCAACCCGAAGTGCAAAAAAATGGTAATAATCAAGAAGCATTCACACAACTACCAAGTGAATATGCTAAGCAATATTATCAACAATATATCCCCTATTATAACCAAGGGTCAGATGATAGATCACCATCTGGTGCAAACAAAGATGAACTATTGAGCAGATTGAATCAAATCATTTACTTATTGGAAGAACAACAGGAAGAAAAAACAGATAATGTCATGGAAGAATTAATATTGTATTCCTTTTTAGGAATATTCATTATTTTCGTTGTCGATTCATTTGCTAGAGCTGGAAAATATGTTAGATAAATTATTATTATTAATATTAATATTCGTTTGACGAACCAGATATTTATGTCATGTGTTATCATAATGGATTCAACCAATCAAATTTCAATGGAAACTGTAGAACAATCTCAGACGGTTCAAGAACAAGAACAATCAAAGGCACCTCCTTTGACTTCTATTAACATTGCCGACGAAAATATAGCATTAAATGTGATGGTTTCCTTTCTTCATTTAGCACAAAAGCGTGGAGCATTTAACATTCAAGAATCTGCCAAAGTGTGGGATTGTGTGAAGCTGTTTATGAAGGAGTAGATAATTTGCCAACATGGTGTCTTTTTTTAAGCAACTAATATACTGAATAACAATTATATTCATATCGTTTATGAATATAATTATAAATATAATTATAAATAAGAATAATACAACTCATGGAAATATAGAATTATCTTTACTCCGGTTTTTGGAAAATATATAAATATTGATACTCCTTGTATGCTGTTTTTAAATCAACTTGAGAATGGGTTATAAACCCGACTTCTTTGCATTGATTGATAATGGACTCTTTGGATGGCATCCACATTTTATGGATATTTTCTCTCACTTTATTTGTTCCGGGGGTAGTATCTTTAAATATTTCTCTGAATTGAACAACATCATTTGGAAAAACCTGAAAATCAGATTTGTATTTAAATTTATTGAAAATGACACTGGATGTAGTAATTCTCTTTTCTGCAAAACTTTGTGGATTTATCAATACAAATGGTTTTCCAGCAGGCACTACTGGATCAAATCTGGTTTTGTCAACTAAATGAAGTGTAAAATATCCACCTGGACGAAGCCAATTATATACATTTTGTATAAAAGTTGTTTTATCCTTGTATTTATAGATTTCCATATTCAAACAAATAATATCCGTGTATTGAGATGATTGTACTGTCATTGATTTTAGTGGATCGCCCACAATAAAATTTATCTTGGGATAGGTATCTTTAGCATATTTCACCATAGCAGAAGATTCGTCTAATCCAGTAACCTTGATACCTTCTTTCTCGAAAGTGTTTGCAGTTTTACCTGTCCCACTACCAATAATTAAAACATTGCTTTCTGATGTGGGTTTTGTTATGTTTTGAATGCTACCTACTTCATATTGATTTGCTAATTCAGTGTAAAACAATTGGTCATAAATATTCACATAAAAATCGTCATACAAATCTAATCCAGATTTCTCGACAAATTTCTCTTTTTGATCAATAAATCCCTCTTGTAGTGGTTGATTATTTTTGTAAATTGAGATAATGACAAACAGAATAGCCAATACAATTAGAATATTGAACCAAACTGGCATTTTCTTCAAGTATTTTTCCAATCTAGTATAAATTCGTGTTAAATACATATTGTATATGTATATTTATGCTATTTTTTTTATAAGAAATTTCTATATGAATGACCACGAAATAAATGATATGAGATCGGAGAAGGAATTTAAAGGAATTACATTTTCGAACTTTAAAAGAAGCGATGTCAAAAAAGAATTACTAAATAGTTTATCCACTGGAAAAATAGAACCTGCCTTACATTGGAGTATTGAATTCATATGCTGTGGATGTTATATTGAATTATGGGATATTCTTTTGAATTTTATGGGCAAGCATATACATTTAGGTAATCCTAAATTACCCATTTATTTGGAAATGCGTTTTAACACATTTAAACAAGTCGTCCAAAATGGATATGCTGGCTTTGAAATAAATATGCGAAATAATGACACTATACGGAAAATATTTGCCGAAATGATTACAATATTGTGTATTTCTAAAAAAAAACACTCCATAGAAAGCATCAAAATAAAAAAACAAGAGGAATTTGATATGACATCCATGTCTACACGATTAAAAGCACCTACAATTGAATATGGTAGTAATGTTTTCAAGAAAGATGATCCAAAAGAACTCTATATTGCTGTCAATGAATTAGCCTATCATGTTTCTAGAGATTCTAAAAATTCATTGGAGGCTTGTTATTGGGTAGAATGGATAATGGAATTTGAAAACTTGTGTAAGAAAAAGAAAGAAATGTGTATATGCGAACGGCGCACATTTGTTCAGGTCGATGAAAAATTTCAAAAAGAACCTATTTGGATTATTTGGGATATCTTATTTTACTCAGTCAACATGAAAAAAAATTATTGCGAAGTTACAAAGAAAATCCTTCGTAGTATATTTGAACTGTTTACAATAAGATATTCGAGTGGAACTAAGCGCAAGCGGAAATACTTATTGTATTTTGCTATTTCTTTATTGACGGAAAATGTTGATTTAAGTGTAGACATTATTGAAAATAAAAATACGGTTGATAATATTACGAAAAAGATTGATATGATTTACAAAGAGATTAAGAAAAATGAAAAGTCACCAGCGACTGACTATTTATTCGCAGGAGTAGAAAAAAGCAATAGAGAGAAAACATTCGAGAAGTTAGAAGCCATGAATAACATGAATACAGTCATTCGAAGTTGATTTTCGTTTATATATATATATATATATATGTCAGTTTTTCCATCAGACACAAGTACAGATTTTTTAAATTTATCAACTATAAGTTATTTTAATAAAGGTGGTAAAAAGAAAAAGAGCAAAAGAAATACAAGAAAAATGAAAAAAAGTAGAAAATCAAAAAAATCAAAAAGATCAAAAAGAAAAACTCGTTCAAAAAAGAGGGGTGGAATGCACCGAAATAGATCACGACCTATAACTTATATAGCGTGTGGTGTAATGTATAATGATGAAGGCAAAATATTATTGGGTAAAAGAAAAGCCAATAATCCAAATTATCCAAATAAATGGGAATTTCCCGGAGGAAAACGAGAAGATGGTGAAACCATATTTGAATGTTTGGAACGTGAATGGAAGGAAGAAATGAATCTATTTATTGATATAACTCCACCACCACTGATTACAATGAAGTGTGGTCGCAAAATATGTCAATTTCTTGTTGGAAAAATATTGAATGAAGATGAATTAGAATTAAAGGAAGTTGCTGAAGTTAAATATTTAACTGAAAATGAAATATTAGAATTAGATGATGATCTATTATTAGATAAAAATGATAAATTGGTAATACAACAACTTATAAATGAAGGTGGGGTCAAACGCATATTATATTTGGAAGACTAGAAAATAAATTACTATCTATTCATATAAAAATAGATAGTAATGGTGACACGACAATATATCGGTGACAAAATGAACAACTATTGAAAGAAACAAAACGAGCAAAACTAACTCATTTTATTCGTGGTAGAGAACCAGAGATAGATATATTGTTAATAAAAAT
>Ga0115007_10000113_pt1 | contig 47179 bp, 35 predicted proteins | sample ArcOceMetagenome_2_FD_87166 | JGI IMG/M metagenome (GOLD analysis project Ga0115007, IMG submission 87166) | Marine eukaryotic phytoplankton communities from Arctic Ocean - Arctic Ocean ARC135M Metagenome | ecosystem: Environmental > Aquatic > Marine > Oceanic | place: Arctic Ocean | collected...
AAACAATCCATTTAATAAAATCTTAAGTATCTACGAATTTGAAGAGTTGTTTAGAGATGTGATGCTTAAATTAGGTTTTAATGAAGAAGGGAAAAAATATTTCAAAGGAGATAGTTATGAACAATTATTTATTAAGATTGAAAAAATGATGGAGAGGCTCATAAAGACATTGGATGACACCAAAGGCGGCAAAAAATGGAGTTATAAAGAAGATAATATTGGTAGAATTAAATTAAATTTCCAAAAAATAGACCAATTTTTAAGGGAAAACATTGTTACAAAATAATAAAATAACGGTTGTGTTTTTTAGCTAAAAAAAAGATGTTTAGCTAAGATGTTTAGCTAAACCACTATCAATCCGAGAAATTAGCTCTCAGAATGACAGTGGGAATCCCAAAGGAACAAATAAAATATTTCTATTAAATAACACTGATGGACTTATTTGACACTATTTAAACTATATATATTTTACTAAATGTCCAATCCCAATTCTTATAGTAGCAGTCTATATAGGAGTATTTATCAAAAATCACCCCAAAATTAAAAATTAAAAATTAATCATCCCAAAATAACAAAAATGTCTCTCGTGAATGTTCATAATGGTATTTGCAGCCAAAGTGGTCTACGATAGGAAGCTGCATCAGGTACAGAAACGTCGGCGTAGTTGTAGAGTGTTTACGATTGTCTTGTGTACGTTTACGAGCATGTGCTGCATTTATCAGACACACTTCTTCACGATGCTCTTCGTTAGTGTTTGGCCCATTCACGACGGTATTTCTTCCCCTTTTCTGATTTCAGATACTTGGCACTTGTAGCAGTACGTGTTTTTTTATGTGCTTGGAAACTTTTGGCATTGCTCGCTTTCATACAAGACTTGCAATAACACCATATAGCGTGTTGATTAAACCGAAACACTTTTTTCCCTCCGCGCCATAAACTCTTTCCACTTGTCCACAATCTGCCGATGCAAGAGCGTTGACGCGGTATCCATTTTTTTTTTGAGACTTCTTGTGTACCAAATTCATTGAAGTGTCGAGCTCTATAGCACCTTTTAAAGCATGATTTATACAAGAAAATTATCGAGTAGAAAATGTACCACACATTCGAATATTAAATCAAAGAAATATTTTTTTTTTGAAATGAAATGTAAACAACTGCGTACTGTTCTCAAGACTTATTCTCCGGACGCTCTTCACCAAGGCCTTCCATTGTTATATTGGGCTCTTAAAAAGCCAGAGTGTGTCGCTCTCTTACTAAACCATGGCGCCAATCCCGATATAAGTTGCCTCATTAATGAAGAATTACAAGTGTCGCCATTGTATGCTGTCCAATATGGTCTCAGAGCATCCAAACGACGTGTCAAGAGTGAACTTGTGCGCGAACTACTGGAATTGTACGGCGCTTCCGCGATTCGATACTCTGATTTTTGTGTTGTTGAGATTCAACAGTCTACAAATGAACTTATTTTATAAATCCTTTTTCATAAAATCGCATGTAGGCGTCAAACAATAATACACTGGCCTTCCATTAGTTATTTCCCCAATATGTAATAAACTCCTTCCAAGTAATATATCCTGAATTATCGGTATCGATAATTTTAAATAAATCGCTCAGTTCAGCCGGTGAAAGTGGGTCATTTAGTGCAATAGATAAGGTACTCAATTCTTTTTTATCAATAGAATCGTTCTTATTTTTATCAAATTGTGTAAAAATATTATGAATAGCATCTACTTCTTGTTGAGTTAATTTTTCCATTGTTATAACAATAAACTATAATTAAATACTAAATAATATTAAAAGATTTAACATGCAAATATTAGATTAAACAACTATAAAAGTATTGTTATTGTCGCTAAAATGACAAAAGCACCCAAGAAAGATTACGCGTATCGTTCCACCTGGAAGCACAAGTTTTCACGTGCACGCAACCTCGCACAGCGCGGTGGACTGACCAAGAAAGAGATGCTCCAAAAATACGGGCGTTTTCCCAAAAAGAACGAATGGTGGACTCCTGACAGTAGTTATAAAACGTGGAAAGAGAAATGGGTCGCTATCAATCCTAAATAATATTATTTAAATATTCTAACGCCTTTGGTCGACTGGAAGTTCCTAGTTGACATCGATAATTAAAAAGACGATTGTTCGAATACCCAACGATAAACCATCCATTCTCATACAACTCCCAATCCACCAACATCTTCTGCACATCATCAACATGTTTTGCGTCGACAACATGTTCCTTTATCCAAGTATTTTTGTCCATTTTGGGACCAAGTTCTGACACGGTGTGTGCGGCTCCATCCCACTTATGATACACGTGAAGCTGGTAAAATTGTATCTCACCATTGCACCCATCCTTGGCTCGGCGAACACACTGTGGAACACACTGTGGAACACACTGTGGAAGCTTAGACATTTTGTTTTGTACTCTATCAGATAATAAAATTGTAGAATATGCATAACATATCTAAAATATATTAAATGATAAAGATGATGTCCGGTTATATAAAGTTGAAGACCAGGGATAACCTATAAATATCGCCTATATTTGGGTCAAATGACCCGACTCAAACGTAAACATTTCTTGCTTTCAGAAGACGTCAAAACTACTATTGAACCTCAACAAAACAAATGTCATAGTTTTGGTGGACGAGTGTCTTGTATTTGCATTGTAGTTGTTGTCTTGGTGTGTCTTGTATTTGAATTTACCCCCCATAGAAATCACTCTACCACCTCCCTCATAAATACACCAGACTCGTTAATAGCGGCGTACAACATTATCGACACGTACGTCAGAGACAGTGGTGGACATGTCGCACTCGTAGGTCATGACCCAAATTCTATTGGAGACCAGGAAGGTCTACATGGAAACTCTCCATGGTCCCTGGAACTATATAATGCAAGATACGAAAAAGGTCCGTGGTCACCGTGGTCGGAGGAAATTATTGACAACAATCACTCATATTATGCCGAAATACACAATAGAAATGATTTGTTTTTACCAAATACACCGTTTTATTTGACAACAGAAGAATACGAAGCGTTTCCAATCGAAGTTAGAGACGCTATAGACGTTTGGAACAGTTTAAATTATCGTGCCTACATAAATGAATATTATGTTGAGACATATAATCAAAGTAAAGGAGTATCACCACTCGTAGATGGTAAAATACTACACAAGATTGGAATATTGAGCGACGTCGAGATAGAAACGCTCAAAACCTGGGGGTATGGGTTTCCATTTGATAACACATGGTCAGATGGACTCATGGTTTACGGTTCTACGTGTGGTAATCCTCCAGATAATACTGATAAATCATGTGTATCGCAATCAACCGGAAAAAAACAACACAATTGTTGGCTTTGTTATAATGATAATAAATGTTACATTCACGGTGCAAAACAAACAATCTGTCCACATAGTAACTTATGTATTAAATACAGCCCTCAAAGCAGTCCCGGGTGTGACTGTTTCTACTATCAACAGTGGCTGTGGGGGTGGGGCGAAAGTTGGTTACAAGGAGGGACATGCAAGCCAGGACATGTACAAACACAGTATGTTGGAAATTGACGACATATCTCGGTTGGAAACTATTTAAGTGGCAATTATCTACAGACATGTCTTTAAATTTTGATTGTACGACACCTAATGATATGACAAGAGAGTTTCAACCGACAGAAGGAAAAAATAGAAAAACTAATGAGAAAGATTGGTGTACAGATTGTTTTTTGTGTTGTTGTTTTTGTGCCATTATTCCACACATTTTACGTGGTACCAGTGTGAGACCAACGTCTGGTTATCAACCGGTGTCTATAAACGGACTCTGAGACGTGTTGTCAAAAGTACCCCCATAGAAAGATTCTAATAATGACACAAAAGCAACAATGTCACTCTGTTCGCACGAATGTTAATATCCAGTCAACCTGAAAATGTGCTCATTGGTTCTATTTTGAATGGCGCATTATCCACAAAGCCATTTTGGTGGTATTGATAGGTACTTTTTCGTGGTTGGACGACTTCAGTGGATTGTAGGAGAATGTCGACACATGACCAGATAATAGTTTTTACAATGTATTATCTCCAGAACAACCGCACATATGCATTTTAATAGTCATCTAACACCCATTATCGGCATATGCTTTGCAATAATCTACACAACCCCAGTATCCACCAGCAGTGCCCCAATACTTAGCACATACTCCTCCCTTGTCATTGTTAACCGCACCACAATTCTTTTGTATCTCCCAACAATGTCTATTACTTTGACATTTCCACAAGTTTTTTGGTTTAACATTAGCGCCGGTCAACTGTTCGGTGGTTATACCACCACTACAAATTGACGGAGAGCCCGGCGAACCTCCGGGATTTGTGCAACCACCCTGGTGGCAATATTGTTCAATAAAACCATATACCTGCATCCCCTCTGGCCATTTGGGGTCATAAAGAAATCCATACCCCCATGATTTTAATGTTTCAATATCATCATTGCTTACAAGGCCAATCTTGTGTAACACCTTTCCACCTTCCGGCGCTGGTTTGTCTTGATTAAAGGTCGCAACATAATACTCGTTAATATAGGCGCGCACATTTAAATTGTTCCAGAGTTCAACGGCTTTCTGTACTTTGGTCGGAAACGAATTGTACTGTTCGTCTTTTAAGTAAAAGGGTTCGTTGGACAAAAAGAGTTCTGAACGGGAGTTAATGTTGACATACAGAGGTTCAGTGCTATTAATAATGTCGTCCGACCATGGAGACCATGGTCTCCACAAATCTTCTATTGTTTCGTTCGTAAAAACATTTCCACCTACTGACGGTCGTGTAGAATACCATAAGTCGAGCGACCATGGCGCGTTGGCTCGTAAGCCCTCGTTATCACCAATGGACAATGGGTCATGACCGACCAATACCACATTGTAACCTGTGGGAGCCGCCGACTGAATGGTCTCATAGGCAGTCACCAACTTTGGACTAATTCGATGTTGTCTTTTTTTTAACGCGAAGGTCAATATAACGGTGACAAAGGTCAACCCCACAGTAATTCCAACACATTTATAAATTTTGGAACGTCGTTTATCAAGACTCTCTGAATCGATGGATGTATCACTTTTGTTGTCAAAGTAATTGAGAGTTGGGGACAAAAGTGGTTCACTCTCGCGCAATTTCATTGGACTATTACCTGCGTATTGTGAAAAAGACATTTATATAAATAATAACCTTTATAATTGTATCGTTTTTATAGTTATTTTTTTTTAAATCTGGTGGTTTTATAGTTTTAAAAATTCAAGCTTGATTTTTGTATTCTTTGTCTTTGTCCATGTGGCGTTCTTTGTGGCGTTATAGTACTGACCGGTGGGACTTTAATTGTTGTACTAATCATCCCGTTATCAGTTGTATTTGGTTGTCTTTCTATCGTTTGTTGTACATGTGACGTTCTTTGTGGTGTTATAGTACTGACCGGTGGGACTTTAATTGATGTACTAACCATCCTGTTATCAGTTGTATTTGGCTGTCTTTCAATCGTTTGTTGTCTAAGCGATTGACGCGATTGACGCGATGATTGACTTTCTTCTTCTCTGAACCACATTTGGATTAGTGGGGACAATCTATCCGTATTTAGGGTTGTCTGAAGTTTCCAAAGTTCCGAGAAATTGTTATCACATCGTTGTTTTTTTTCCAGAAAAGTTTTCATTACCCCGTGTTTAAATTCTGTTTTTTTCATACCCTTTTCCTTTTTTGGTAATGGTATACGATTTAGGAAAAAATCCCCGAATCCTTTTATGACATCTTGAACCTCAACCGAAGCGACAGACGCCTCATCAAAGTTGGAACCTGATTGGATGGTTCCGGCTGATTGGATGGTTCCGGCCTTAATTCTTTTAATGATATCATTTTTGAACTTTTGATTTGGAACGCCGGCACGAACTGCGTTCATGTAGTCCCTTTCCTTGGCGTCATTGGTGGTTTCATTGATAAGAGTATATTTCTTATCCAAAACTTGAAATCTACTTGCGATTCGCTCTTCCAGCGATGGTTGTTTTTTATGTTTTTGTTTCCACTCCGAAATACCTTTGCGTAATTTTGGTAAATTACTAATATTTTTGAATGCATTACTGTATATTATTTGCTTAATGTTGTTTCTCAACACTTTACAATCTCGGAAATTACCCCAACCGGGCATGAACATTACACCATTTTTGGCATCGGTTGTTCCCAAAAAAATTCTGATTGCTTTTTTTGCATTTTCTGAAACCATTATAAAATCCTTTTTTAATAATTCGACAATAATATTCAATGCAACTGATGGTTCCATATCTTTGAAATTGAGCTCTTTACCAAAGCGAGAGGCCATTCCTTGGTTTTTTGCCAACATTTTGTCCATGTCTTCTTTATAACCGGCCAAAATAACTACTACTTTCCCATTATTGAATTTCTCTTCAGAAAGCATCGCAATTAATTTCGTTTGTGCTTGACGTCCATATTCAGACTTACCGAGCTCGTACGCCTCATCAATTAATAACAGACCACCGATTGCCTCTTCCATTGTTTTCTGTACAATTTCCTGGGCTTCTCCAACATGTGTACCCTCTAAGTCGCTCGCTGACCGCACGGTTGTATTACTTGTTGGTAGAATACCTGCTTCGAAAAACGCCTGTGCCATTTCCAACGCAACAGTGGTTTTACCGGTACCCGAATTACCGGTAAATAGTAAATTGGTTTGAGTTGGTAATTTGGAGCGGTCTAACTCACCAAAAATACCGACTGCGAATTTAAACTCATCGCGTTTCTCAGCTATGTAATTGGTAATGTGTTCAATCCCACTTAATGTATTTTTTAATCTTTCCACAGGGTCAACTGCAGCAGTCCATTTGAAATCTTTGCGTGTGAGTTTTAATTTTTGTGGTTGCCACAACAATCCAATTTTGCTAATATCGTCGACCAATTGAGGGTCTTCGATGTCCAAATTCAGACTAACAAAACGCGCTAATTTCAAATCGGCCTTTAATTTGTCACAACGGATTACATTCAATGTAAGACCGAGATTACGATAATGTTTGTTGTACATTGCGAGAACTTTCGTCTCGTCTATCTTGTTCGTTGTAGGTGTTATATTAATGTCTTCTCCATTTTTAATGGACAGACAGTCTGATATCATTCTTTTTGCATCAGAGGACTCGATGGAGGACTCGATGGTGTCGTCGACCCAATATTCCATTAAATCGTCGTTATTTTCGTCGTTTGACACTTTCACCCCCGTTCGCATATTAATTTTCCCTATTACGACGCCTTTTGTTTGTCCGATATCTTGTGTTGGGTCGATTGGTTCGTTTAACAATTTTATTTTATCTTTTCTTTGTTGAACTTTTTGTTCCAATTCACCAATCGATTTGAATGTGAATAATTGTGTAAAAATTTGCTGACATTCTTTATTATATTTATCTTCTTTGTTTTTGGCATCGATTGAAATTACTGTTACTATCTCAAAAATCAAATCTTTCAATGTCAACGTATTTGCATATTTACGCTTCCAACTCGTTATCGCAGTCTCCCAGTGCACACCGTTGACGTCGTGTGGACTAATCGACGATATGAAAGAACTGTACGCTTCGACACTAATGTTCTTACTGAGCTTATTTGGGAATTGTTTGTTGCACAATTCTACCCATTGCTTTTTACTTTCGTCCGAAATATCCGATTGTAATAATATAGGTGGTAACATCTGACCCAATTGACCTATTGTATCGAGTGATGACTCGTACAATGTTGTGTTTATTTGTTCGATTTCGTCAATCATGGTGTCGTTCACAGACCCTACCTTTACATTATTTAATGTCAATGGGAAAAAAGTAATACCATACACTTTTTTAAACCATATTTCGATTCGTTTGGAGCGGTCGTTTTCAATGGTGCGTTCTTTCACAGGATATGTCACTGATTCATCTTTGAAATTGTATACATATGGTTGCTTTGTACCCTTCAAAATTTGATATTTCCATGGTACGTATGTTTCCAACAAAATAGATACTTTTTTTTCTATTTCTCCGCCATATTTATTATTTTTTTCCATCTGTTTACGAATTGATTGCATGTGTTCGCGAAACGAAAGAAAGAAAATTTTGTTCTCTTGTTTGCGTCGTTCGTCTTTTTTCCAATTTTCGTCCTTAAATATTGTTGAGTTTGTGATTACTCTGCGGAGTTTTGTTTGCATTTTGTCATTGTAATTATCCGATGTGCTTAAACTATAGAGATTTAACATGAGTTGGGGTGTGAATTTTTTAATTTTTTGGAACCCAATCGCATCAATTATTGGTTGTTCCATGAACAATTTTAACAATTTTGTAAGAAGTGTCGACATTGTATCGCGAATTTGTTTAATGTCGAATTCTTGGAATTTTTCCTTGTCGAATGTCATTTTACCAGACCAATATCTAACGATATCTTTCCATTTGATGTCATTAATGGAGACGTTTATTTGTTCCTTAACGAATATTTTTATGAAAGAATCTGTCAACTCTGTTATTAGTTTTTGTTTTCTTCCGGGATTACTTTTTTCGTTAATTTCCTCAATTTGTTGGTATACCGTTGTGTTGACAAATTTTGTTTTCAATTGTTTATTATCAAAAAAGTTTTCTTCGAAAAAATTCAAAGCGACCAGTTTGAATTCATCCTCTAAATTATCGTACTCGATTGTTGGACCGTCGACGGTGCGTTCTATTTCCATGATATTCGTTAATATTTTTCCAATGTTTGATGTTTTATTTTCGTCCTCGTATATAATGTGTGTCTCTTGGGCACCTATGTCGTAGAGACGTTGATTTGAGGAATTTGCATATACCATTGGGATTTTACGACCATTGTTATCGACATCAATGTTCGCAGTTATAAGAAGTTTATGCAAACAAAGATAATCTTGGTCGTAATTTTTATAATTAATTGGTCTCATGTGGTTTGGTTCCGGAGGGTCGGCAAAGTAGTATTGACCTTTGTATGACATACCATTTTGCTGAATAGTTGTTTTTTTGTCCTTTTCTGCAAGTTTTAGCTCGTGATATAACCGCTGTAATATATTTCGTTTTTCCTCAACGATATGATCAATTTTGACGGAAATTCTATCTGACAATATGTGCACTTTTTTATTAAGTTTGTCATTTTTTCTGTAGAGTGAACTGATGTCATGACCAATGATGGTTCGAATTTCCTTAATATCTTCTTCAATTGATTTTTCTGATATATTTGGTTCTTTAATCTCTTCTTCATTGGATGTTTCTGACTTTTGACTGTCGTCACATACATTTTTGGAAGGTGGCTTCTCCTTTCTCTTTTTGTTTCGTTTTGTCACAATTTTGGAAAGAAATGAGTTTGTGATACGTATGTTTTGAAGTCTTTTGTGTGATTCTGCGTTCATTGTTCGTTCAACACAATCGTATTTTGTTTTGTAAATAGATTGATATTTTCTATCATATTCGACCAATTTTTCTGCTGTAAATTGTGATTTGTCTTCTGCCAACATTATGTTTATTTCGGTGTCCTCCTGCAATGTTTTGATAAGTTTTTTTTGTGGTTCGAGGACTCTGGCCATTGCAATTTTAATTGCATCGTTCAAAAAATTGTTCACTGTGCCAGCATTTCCGAAATCTTTTGTCGGACGTTTTTTTGATATTTGAGAAATTGCATAATCTTTGGCACTTTCGTACAATTCGACGTTTGTTTTCTTAGCACTAAGTTTTAAGATTGTACGTAACGCGTTGTCGTCGTAATCTTTGAATAGGACCGGATTTTCGACATCAAAACGTCTACCAAGGCCGGGGTTGACATTTCTACACATGGCATTCATTTCTTTTGTGTATCCCGCCATAATGACACAGAGGTCAGCACCCGGTGTTGCTTGGACTTGTTCGACAATGGTGTTCAATGCTTCCAATCCATATTCAGATTCCGCAAGTACATATGCTTCGTCAATAAATAATACCTGACCTTTTGCTGATTTAATAATGGCACTGGTTTTATTTTGTGATTCACCGACGGCCCCACCAATGAAATCTGAAGCTGCTGTTTCTATAAACTCGCCATTCGATAATAAATTGAGTGATTTAATCGTCTCCGCCCAAAACTTAGCAATGGATGTTTTCCCTGTACCTGGTTTACCGATAAATAATTTGTTGAGCATGATGGGAACGGTGGGTAAGTGATTTTTTTCTTGATTCCAATTAAACTTTGCAACATCGATAAGTTGATGTAGTTGTGTTTTGATACCGTCAATTCCAACGTAATGTTTAATCTCATTCATAACACGATATAAGCCGGAATTTGGGTCATGTTCATTTGGTTCAGTACCTATGATATCTTCCATAATGATGTATGGAATATAAGGTTTTTTCAGAAATTTCGGTTTCACGAGTAGTACTTGATGTTTCTGACAGGTACCGTCTTTTTCGTCACAATCTCGACATTTCATACTTTCTTCTAATTTTTTTCCACCTTCATATTTCATTCTTTCTACTTCTTCTTTCATATGTGTGTGTAGTTTGTTTAGTTCCTTTTCAATTTGACCTTTTCGGTCCACGATTATCTGCAGTTCATGAGAGTTTGTATATATTTTATTGGTTAATTCCCCAACGTATTGGACTTGATTTTTTTCCCAACCCCAATTTTTGATTTTAATAACATCCTCCGACGGTTTTTCAGGTTCTCCGGGTTCTTCGGGTTCGACCCTTTCTTTCCCTTTGGATTCTGCAACCGTCATTAAATTTATTTTTTTTTCTAATTCTCCCTGCCACCTCTTCTTTTCGAGTGATTTCTCCTCTTCTGTCTTCTCTGTTATGGTATCTACGTCGTTAATTTTTGCCTTCAACTTATCTACCTCCTGTTGGCTAATTTTTTTTTGTTTTTCTGCTGCTTCGATAATTTTATCTTTCTTCGCTTGAGTTATATCTTTATTTGTTTGAATTTCGGACACCAATTGTTTTAAGAAATTTTGTTTTTCTTCATCGATTTTTTTCTCCAATTTGTGTACACCCTCTTCGTTTTGTTTGGCTTCGGTCCGTAATCTTCCCATTGCTTTTAAAATTGAACGGTCAAACATCTGTCGTTCGGTTGCATAGTTGCCAAACCCGGGTTGTTTTCTTGCTAATTTTAATCGATTAATCACCAATTCGATGTCGTATTCTTTCATGGCCCATCCGTGAACTGCCTTGGTATTGTCCCCATTATCTTTTAAAGTGTTTCTCAACATTGATTTCCAAACTAACCACATCTCATTGTCTGTAAAATCTTCGAACAGAATTACATTGGGAAAACGACGACTCATTCCGGGATTGAACGAAATCAATTCTCGTTGAATGTCTTTGGGATATCCGACGGCAATAAATGTCATGGTTTTTTTATAATTTTCCGACACTAATAATAATATATTGTACACTTGTCGTCCATTTTTGTCCATTTTTGGTTTCAACGAATATGCTTCGTCAATAATAATCGTACCACCACCGTTATTATTCATACCATCAACCATTGATTGGAACCCGGCTGCTGATTTTTCACCGGCCAATAATATTTCTGCAGCGGAAGTAACTTTTGTTGACCCATGTGGAGAACCATGTGACATCAGTTTTTTAAACTGATTTTTTTCAAAATCGTCCCACGCGTCGACAGAATTATTTAAAGTACTATGGTCAATCGGTTCTAATGATAAATTTTGATTAAATCGCAACAAGAATCGCTGACCTTTGTCCATAATAGTCGCTGTGGCTGATTCTAACCCACCAGCCACACGGTTTTCATTACCCGTTGCTTGCATAGAATTTTTGATACTAAATATAATTTCCATTAAATTTCCGATACCTTCTGCATCTTGTGTTTGCATCTTTTTCAAATCGTCGAGGGTCGGAGGAGTCCATGGTTCGAGTGTTGTTTTCGCACTGTTTCCGCGCAACCTTGCATAAAACAAAAACTCTGCAAATTTTGTTGCGACTGTCGTTTTGCCAGTACCTGGGTTACCTACAAATTGATAATTTAGTGCCAATTTCGGTTTGGAATGGGGTGTTTCCGTTTCCATGCGAATGACATTAAAATATAATTCTAACATTTCATTTTTCACATTCCTTTGACCAATTTGTTCAGTAAAAAATTTGTCAAATAATCGAATGACTTTGAAATGGTCGATTTTTTTGCGTTCGTCTTCCCATAGCAAATCCAATTCTCGACGTATTTGTTGTAGCATTGCACCACGTCGCTCATACAATTTCACAATACTGTGAATATCGACGTGTTGGCCATAAATCGAAACCACCATCGCATTTGCATATTTTTCTCCGAAAGTATCCTTGATCAGTTTAAAGATTTTTTTACCAATCGCCTTTTTGATATTTTCCCTGGTTTTCATTACAATACCGACGCCATTTTTGACAACATTGATTGCCTTATTTACTCTTCTCCATCCTGGACCATTTTCCTCACCATATAATTCACCATATCCCACAATTCCACCGAATACGCCTCCAAGTCCAGCAGCCACCCCTGTTCTTAAATTCATTGGGTCATTACCTGCAACCAATCTTTGTACGGTGACGGCTGCTGCAGCTCCAGCCATTGCGGAATACGCAATACACCACCATCTCTCGTTAGACCCCTCTTTCGCATTTTTACATGCCAAATATTTTGCGCGTGCCATTGATTTAACGACCTCTTTCATTTGACGTGGTAATAAATCCCAAATCCACTCGACTCCAACCAATGCCCATTCTCGAAATGTCAGTGGTACACAGTTTTTTTTGGGGATTTGGGTTATAATCGGTTCACCACGAGTGGCAACTGTGTACGTACTGTCTCGTTGACCACCCGGTGTTTTCCTGGAACTATTCATCATCGGTATTCGAAATACAATTTTCGAAACATTCGTTTGTGGATTAATATAATGATACAAATTTGTAAAATCCAAAAATCCCCTCAATGACCATTTCGCACCCTCATCAACAGTACTTTCCAACTCTTTCATTGCTTTATCGCGTGCTTTTTCAAAGATAAACTTCACTAATTGGGTTGATGGACGACTTGGGTCGGAGAGTGAAATAATGACGTCTTTTTCATTAGCAAATGTTTCTTTTTTTGCGTGCAAATACCATTCAGACCAACCGTACACTTCGTGAGAATCAATACCGACGTCAAATGTAGAGCTATTTTCCATATTAATCGTGCACTTCGTCTTTATCTCACTTTTATTCGAACGCATTATATTATTTACTCGGAATGTGACGTATTTTTTTCCTTCGGTTCGGATTCTCGGCATATCACTTTTTGCAGCAGCTATTTCTTTCTTACATTCTACGAGAAGGGCTTTCTCAACCTTATTTGGGGCATGAATGTGACTGTCATCAGTTTTATTCATTAGTTTTTTCCATATACCCACTCCTTCCTTAAGACCGGGTGATTCATTTGACTTCGCTAACATCGACGATGACACCATTCCCGTTAAAATATAGTTCGGACCAAACGGTTCAGAGGAGTCTGGTTTTACATCGTCCAGTTTTTTCTCGACCCCATTGTCGGGTAGAAAAAAGTACTTATCTATTCGTTTTTCTATATGTCCTATTTCAAACGTCGGTATATCGCATTCAACTTCGTCCTTAACACGTTTGCCTCCTTTGAGTACTTCGTGTGGAATAAACTTGGCAGGAAATATCATCAATTGTGCCTGAGTGGCTTTTTTATCGGTGGTAAAACGATACGCTGACAAATATTCGACGCTATCTCCATCGTATTCTTTTATAGGGTCGATTAATACCGTCCATTTTTGTGTTATCGACTTCATTAATACGATGTTTTTTTCCCATGTTGTTTTGTCATTTCCCAATGTGTTCGCAGACGTAGTAAACGTAGACGCGCGCTCTCTTTGTATATCTTTAATCTCTTCAAAATTATTGACCAACGCGATAGCTCGAATATTCTCAATGATATCGGTAAATTTTTTTCGGAGATTATCATGAATATTTTCTACGTCAATAACACCACCCTTACCACCCCTTGGACCCACTTGGTACACTTTGGAATTCGGCGACTTGTATAGGTCGCCTGCGGTTAATCCCAACAGAGTGACTCCATTGCTGTCTGTGGGCATCTTTTCCACAGTCTTAATTGGACGTTGATGTTTGTGCATTTCGTGGTATTGGATTACCTCCGACTCAGAAACCACCTTACCATTCGTCATCCACCTTAGTTCTCGCATAATTGCCTGTGGATGTTCAGCAGTAGCTTTCAGAAGAGTATTATAACCGTCGACATTTCTCTTCCCAGCAGACATAATTTCTTCCAACCCCATTCCCGATGGGTTGAAATTGGTCTCTTCCGTACCTCCTTGTAAAATATTGGCCAATTTTCTCCCACCGATAACCAAAGCAAACATGCCGGCGACACCGACTGCAACTTTTGCCAATGTTTGTTGAATATCTTTGTTATGAGAGTCCTTAACCGCATCTATATTATTGTACACCTTATTATTTTCTTTACTGACCACATTTTTCATAATACGCAATTGTTTAATTCGAGTGGAGTTTAAACAATCTTTGTTATTTTCCTGGATGATTTTTCTGAATTCTCTCCATTTTTTCAAACTTTTATCCATATCGGGCCCCAATTCTGCACATTTTAAATCGAAATCATTCTGACCTTGTTCAAGTTCGTCAATTTCCTTTTCAATAATATCCAACATACGCAGATTCCATTCTACTTCCTTGGATGCAATATCAAATTCATACTCGTCGACGTCAGCTCTTTTCAAAAGTGCCAATCTTTTCCTTTCGAGAGGTGTCAGTTCAACACTATTCTTTGTTTTAAATTCATTGTGTCGCTCTATATTCTTAATACGAAGGACACTGAGCTTGTCATACATTTTTTCCATACATTGTTCTTTGATATCCTTTAAATTTTGTTTCACACCATCGTCTTCTCCGGACCAATTGTCCTGTAGTTTATTTAAAGATTCTTCCATGTCTTCTAACGATAACATACCTCTCATAATTGGCTTCAATCCCGCTTTCCAATACCAAGCCGGTCGACCGGAGAGTGGCCAATAATCTTGCTTTATAAACTCTTTAAGTGTGTATGTGGGTTCTTCCACTTTAACATTGGGGTCAGCTGTTTCACGCTCCTTTTTTTCGGCTTCTTTTTGTTCTTTATTTATCGTACATTCGATTTCTTCGAACTCATCCATTTTAAAAACAGGCCATTTTTCATATTTGGAACCCATAAAACTGTCTTTCGTTTCATTGTATTCTTCCAAATTTACCGGTGAACTCGGTTGTCCTCTTTCTCTATTCCATTGCATCATGATGTTGAAATTATCTGTATTCATAATATGTTCACACACCTTATTGTTCAGTCGAACATCGTCCGGAATTAATTTTAAAATATTATATAATTTCAATTTATCACCAGTTAAAAATGAATCAGATGACGTTTCAATCGTGACATTTTCAAGTATTTTTTTCACTAATTGAGTTTCTGAGTTGTTCCATTCATCGTTGTCAATTAATCTCTGCAAACAAATTGTCGGATATTCTGTTTTTTTTTGTAAGTATGGTTTTTCGTATCCATACTTCAAGATATCTTTCAATGCTTTTCTTATGACTATTTCTGTGGACGTCACATCAATTTGCCATTTCCCCTTGTTTTTTTCCAATAATGTAGAGACATTTTTCGTATCCGTGCCGGTCCAGTCTTTTTTCTTGAGTAATCCAATGATATTGAGTCGGTTTTCAATTTTATCATACTGAACTGTTCTTTCATCGTAGACCCAACCTAATTTTTTTTTCTTTTGTTTGAGTTTTTCCCATTCTTCAAATGAATGGTTCCATTTGTCCTCAGGGTCTGTACTCCACCCACTCCAGTTGGTCAATTCTCCAACTTTGCCTACCGCGGATACTGCCAACTTGCTCGTCCCACGGACTAATCCTATTGCCAGCTTTCCCGTCCCACGGACTAACGATTTCGCACCATTTCTCACTGTCGCAACTTTCCCGGATGCACCATTTTTTTTCCGAAGTCCATCTGGAGATAGATTTATCTCCCCTGCCTTCTCCTTTGCTGTCACTGCATCTTGTCTAACTTTCCTTCGATTGTCGACCTCTTTCCGTGCAGTTTCCTTTGCTTCTTTTTGCTCTTCCGTCTCTTTCTGTATATATTCGTTTTTTTGTACAATACCATCTTTATTCCTATCGTATTTTTCAATACTATAGGAATCAGTGAATGGCTGGATAGTGTCTTGAATAACTCTCATCGTATATTCAGTTGTATCAGAAGATAGATTTCCAGATTCTCCACAAAACCTGAATTTGAACGTATCCATATCTTCACATTGGTTAGTGATTCTTCCACGAACTTTACCTTTCCCCGTCATCGATGTATATGGACCATAGTTAAACTTGAGATAGTCGAACGTAGCACCGTTCCCCTTTTCTCGAAGCAAAGTACCAAATTGAATAGTTCCCAATTCCGGTGCTCTGTCTTTCATTATATCGTCGTACTTGACCTCAACGGCTCCGTCACCAGCGTCTTGAATTGAACGTCTCTTTGCCTCTGCCTCTACGTACGCTATCGCATCCACTACCGCCTCCACCGTTTCTACATTTTCATCTTCACTGGATTCACCGGAAGACATAATTATATTGAAGTAACTCGTATTATTTATACTATATTTTTGTTATTTTATTAAAATCTATTGAAACATACTGACATTGCATTAATAGTATGTCGTTGGATTTGTTTTCTATTAGTTATAAACTGCCTGTTTGTCGACGCAAAATCCACGACAGACGAAAACTCGTCCGATTCGACAGTAACGAATTGTAATTTGTGTTTTTCGATTTGGAATTCATAATCACTTAAAATAGATGATATTTTTTCTGACGAACGTTTATTTTCTTGTGCTCTGTGTGCTTGATGTGACGCATTTTGTTCATATTGATGTTGTTTAAATGTTTGTTTTTGTTTGTACGTCGATTTCTCCTGTATGAACGTAATATCGTTCCCCAATTGTATTTCTCGTCTTTTAATTTCAACATTTTGTGCAGATTTCCTTGCTGACAACGTATCTCTATGACTCATTCTTTCCACTTCTACACGTTCCTCGGCTGTGTTTTTCATTACGTTTACCGTTTTTACATTGTTTTGTCTTTGTTCTTTAATATTATCATTTTGTGCTTTTCGAGTTGCTTTTAATGCATCTGCCAATGTCTTTGTTTCGTCTTTAATTGATGTTGCTATCGTTCTTCCCATATTTTGGAGAGTTTTTGTGTTATTTCGCTCTTGTTCCACAATGGTATCATTTTGTGTATTTTTGGTTGTTGTCAATGCAGCTTCACGTCGGCTTTTTTCACCTTCGAGTTGAAGTCGAAATTCCTCCTTTTCGAGTCTAACCTCTTCATTCAACTCTTTTCTTTTGACATTTTGAGCGTTTTCTCCATTTTCTGTTTCGTTTTTTTTTAGCGCTCGTTCCGTAACCTCTGTTACATATGTTATACGATGTTGCTCATCTTCATCTATATGTTTGAGGTCATTAGTGTATTTCGTATCCATCGCTGCTTTTTTTTGGTCATAATCCGCTTGAACTTGAACCAGAGCAGCGGTATGCAATGTTTCTTGGTCAGCTCTGTCTTGTTTCGCCTTTTCGTCAAAAACTTTTAGAGCTTCAACGTTGACTTCGCCCAATTTTTTTCTTTCCAACTCTTGTGCAGTGGCTAAATTTTTTGTTTCTTGACTATGAATATCTATGAGTCGGTCATTTTCCGCATTTTTTTCCTTTTCAAGGATTCCCTTAGAGTTATTATACTTTTTATTCTCATTGTTTTTTGCCGTTTTCCATTCAGTTGTCCGGTTTGTATTATACGTCTCGAATTTCGTTGTTTCTCCCGACATTGCTGTTTCGTAATTTTTGTTAGCAGCGGCATCAGCAGCGGTCTTTCTCCTCACCTTTGCTGCCTCAGCCGTGGCTTTGACATTAGTGAGATTATTGTTAGCATTCGTAAGGTTGTCTTTGGCTAATGCGACCTCTCTCTCATCTCTTTTGAACGAAATGTTACTTATTTTTTGTACAATTTCCTTATATTCCTCTTTGAATATGCGGTCTTTGTTTTCCCATTTTTGACATAGTGGCATTAAATTCCGAACGACAGCATCAGAGTTAAGAATTTCTTCTCTCACTGTAAAATGTTTATAATTTAATTTCTTGGTTAAACGAGTGGGTGCCAATGGAAGATTGTCAAAAGCTTGTTGTGACAATACTCGTGTCCAAATCGAATGTTGTGTCATTTGGAGGTTGCTGGCAATTCTGTCTTTGGCACCACTCCATCGCGCCTTCATTTGACGTTTCCGTCTTTGCCACCACGTTTCATTTTTCGGTACATTTACTACCTTCATTATTTTTGGTTTTTTCTTTTTTTCCCATTTCTTTGCAAGCATATCGCACCATATTTGTCTGTATAGCCGTTGATGTTCAAACATCAACGGTGTATCTCCCTTTCCACTTACGTTTGTATTATAGAAGAGTTTGTACCAAGGATTTCCGTCGAATTTTTCGGGTTCTTTAATATCTGTCGATGACAATTGTTGATTGGTCGCATTAATAATCCGCTGCACTTGAGCTTCCTCGTTATCTACTTTTAAGCTGTTATTTATTGCTTTCTTTAATTCTGTTTCCAGTTCTTGAGTAGTCGTGTCTGACTTTTGTTCATTGGCTTCGGGTTCATTTTTGGAAGCATTTTCGGCCATTTTTCTCCTAATTTGAAGGGAGAGTTCTGAATGTGCAATTCTGTGATAGTTATCGTCATTAGAACCTTTTTTGTAACGAGGTATGGAAGACAAACTATTCAATGCACCGTCAAAATAAATTTTTTTCATTGTTCTGTCATTAATTCGTGCACGTCCTATCGCGGACTTTGTATATTGTGTACCATAGTCTTCCTCACCTCCCTTAATTTGTGCAATATTTCCAGCTTGATAGTAGGGCGTGTGTTTTTTCAATCCTTTTAAATCAATATAGAACAAATATCCAAAATTATCGAATTGAAAATTCTGTCGTTGGGTTAGAGAATTCGAGGACCAACTGTTCCACAACCAAGGAAAAAGTCCGTTTAAACGACTTAGCCACAACCCATATGGGTTATCACTGCACCCTTTGGGACAATACGGTACTGGGTTTGTCAGAAGGCCGGAAACAGTCATTTCGGCACCGAATGCGTTCATAATACCTTTCAAAGCATCAAGTTTGTCTCCGCCTGATTGGATTTTCCTACCCATGAGCACTTGACCCGCATTCGAAAAGGGCCGAAGTGTTCTTTTAATCAAGTTCGCCCCATCTTTTACAAAACCATACGCAAGAGCCATCATCCCTTTCTCGTCTTTTTTTTCGTCGGCATCTGCACCTGGTTGTGTCATTTTGCCACCGACATATACATTCCCAACTACTCTACGTTCGTCCATGGACATTTCAGGGTCTCTATCTCGTACAGCACGAAGCATCATTCTATTCTGCATCCATGCCAATGTCTTACCGTCGGCTTGCCAAGGTTTCGCACCGTCTGGTGGGTCAACCGTGTTTTTTCCGACAGAATTGTTGTTCATACCAAATAATTCTTCATTGTTTGGTCTGGATTCGCTTGTCGATTTGAATAATTGTCCTTCTCCATAAAAACGACTTTCCGCTTCTTCCATATTACAATCGCTTTTATTGAGTAATGTGTCGACTAACGTGTGAATCATACCACAGGCCATACCGTGAAACCCACCCTTCATCGCAGTACCTCCAGACAGTTTTAAGAAAGATTTCCCACCGTTATAGACGGTACCCACCGCTTCGAGAGACGTTGTTTTTGCTTTTTCCGATTCAAAAGCGGTAATTGTAAGTACACCAGCGCCCAATCCTGCCAAAGGTCCACCAGTATCATTTGCTGCTTCCACTGCTTTTTTGGTAACAATTTTCTGTACTTTTTCTCTTCCTTTATTTGCAAGCCATTTTTTGGCCAATTCTTTATCGCCCAAAAAAACATCCTGAACGAAGACACCCCATTTTGTCCCACCTTCTTTACCTTCTGTTGCTTCTTTCGTGATTTTCTCTACTCCCTCCTCCGTAAAGTATTTGATTTCTTTGTACCATGATGTTCCTCCCATTTTTTTTTGAGCACTAATCATTTTTCTTTTCTTTTCTGCAATTGCCTTCGTTCTCGCTCCTAATGTCGTATATTTGTCATTAAAGTCCTTATCTGGTGCCCATATGACATTACCTTTATCGTCCCTGATTGACCCACCCTCAGTTTCTTTCTCTTCCTCCTCCTCAGCTTCACCTGCCAATAGACAGGAAAGAAGAGGCGTCGCTTTCGCTATAGCTTCTGTAAGGGCTTTAGTAATCATTTTTCCAGGGTCTATGTCAACAATGTATCCACGATAAGCTGGAATTAGTCCAACCCCCCCAGCTTGACAAGTCCAACTCAATCGCGGTTGCATAAGTACATTTTCAAACAATTCACCTTCTTTTTGATGTTGAATAATGGCGGCAACTAACGCACGTCGTTCTTTGTATAATTTTGCTCGTTCTTTAGCATTAGCAAGAGCTTTTTTCAGTGCTTTCTCGTATGCAAGCAATGCATTTTCTAATTCTCTTTCAGCCTCTTTAATCGCTTTTAATTCCGCCTCTGATAACGATTGTACAACTGCCAATGCTTCTGCGAGCTTTGTGTCTTGTTCTTGTTTAAATAAAACAAACGCATCCTTCCGAGCTTTGATATCAGCATCGTATTTTTTTTTCAATAATACCAACGAATTGGTATATGTAGTGGTCAAATCGTTTATTTTTTTTTGTTCGAGTTTTTTGAAATCTTCCATTGTTTTTGAATGAGTATCTGTTAATTCTTCAGCAGCTTTTTCGTGTTTCGTTGTTAGAGCAATCACAGATTTTTCGTGTTCAATTATTAATGCAGTCCTATCCACACCTGACAATGTGTCCATAGTTGTCATTGTTATTTTGTGCGCATTTTCCAATTTCAATTTGGTTGCTGCCGCATCTTTTTGAGCATCTTCAACCTCCTTTTTCAGATTGTTTTTTAATTTGACTCTACTTGTTTCAGAATCTAATCTTATTTTTGTAAGTTGACTGGTTTGATTTCTATTAATTTCAGTTGTCTTATTGACAAATTTCGATTTTATAATTGTTAGTTTGACGACGTTTTCTTGTTCGATTTGTTCGATTTTTTCAGATTGTTCTTTATTCATAGCCTTAATCGCGTCTGCATCTCCTTGTTCTTGCTCTTTGTTCATGCTTATATTCTCAGCTTTCAATTCTGCTATTTGTCCTTCAAGTGTTTTCTTGACTTCGTCGATTTGTTGTTGTGCTGATTTTTTTAACGCTATTATAGCAGTTACATTCGCTTTTTTTTGTGTTGAGAGTATAGTTGCGTTTTTTGTTACTTCATCTATAATTCGTTTTTCTTCACTTTTTTTATAATTATCGATTGTGTTTTGTTCCGACTTTCTTAGTTCAATTAATTGCTTTTCATTTTCTTGTTCCATCTTATGTATTTCCTGTCGGTTATTTTCGCGCAGTTCTTCCATTTCTTGTTTGTATTTGGTACTATAATTATTGATGTCAGTAGATTCCTTTTCAATAAGTGCCCGTATTGTGTTTTCGAATTTTGTATTTCCAACCCCAATCGATGCTTGGAACGAGTTGTTGATATCTTTAAATTCTTTTTCAAATTGCTTCTCCATCTTTTGGCGTTCCTCCATCTGTTGATGTTCTTTGGTGTGTTTTTGTACAATTTCTGTGTTCTGTCTGTCTTCGAGAACGCTATGGATGCCTTTGGTGTGTTTTTGTACAATTTCTGTGTTCTGTCTGTCTTCGAGAACGCTATGGATGCTCATTGCCGTTTCTATTTGAAGACGTTTTTTCATAAGTTTTTTGCTATAGGTTGACGTTTTTTCTAAAAATTTATGTTTTCTAAGCATTTGGGTCCGTTTGTGTTTCTTTCTAATTTGAAACAATTCAACTTTATTCTGAAACTGTTCAAAGTGAAGTTGTTCTTCTTGTTCGAGTTTTTTTATTTTCTCTTTCATGGTATCTATTATAACAGCGGGTTTGTCCATTGTGTTGTTTGTTTCAATCGGGTCAACTTTCTCCTTTGCGTTATTGTCGATAGGATGATTAATTATTTCCTTCATTTTCACACGATGTTTTTCTTCCACTATTTTATTCATTTTCACACGATGTTTTTCTTCTTCTATTTCCTTCATTTTGTTGCGTTTCATGAACTGTTCATCACATTTTCTGCGCTGTTCGTCCACTTTTTTAAAATAACTACATTCTTCTTCGTCAGAATCCATGTCCGTCTCCTCCTCCGACTCGTCACTGTCACCTGACTCGTCACCTGACGATGACGAGTCGGAGGATTCTGTCTGAGAATCATCCGAATCACACATTTATAATAACAAAAATGTACATTTATATAGTGTCCACGTAGAAAAAAGTGTATAAGTAGTTCTTATCGTGAAACAATAATGGCATATGAATATACCTCAGGATTGTCCAGAGTTGTGTCGCATAATCACGACATTGTGCCAAAAACCAACTCTGTCGTTTTACAAGATATGAGAACATTACGTTCTGCTATTTTTACGCAGGGATTGACATCAATCCACGTGAAAGTATTAGGTACTGCGGTTGTGATGGACGGTGGACGTGCAATACATGTTCCCACTACATATACTGACATAGGTAATGTCTATGTTGCTGTTGATGGAAAAACATATGAATATATATTAACAACTAAAGGACTGGATACGGAAGGTATTGAAATTGAGAATTTTAAAGAAATGTCATTATCTATGGATTTCGTCCCCGAAATATTATGTCCGGAAGTGGTCGCAATACGCTATACAAACACCCATGGACATCTGTACGACCATATTTTTATACTTGATGTTATCAAATCTGAACAATTATTGATGAACATTCTACAAACACATGTGAATAATATATTTGGAAGTGTTCGTCAATGTAATGAGTTAATTATCGAACACAATGATTCGTTATAATAAAAAATTATTCTCTATTCTAAATATTCCAAAAACGTATTCTCTATTCTAAAAAAATGGAACAGTTGACGTTGTTGTTATCGACTGGCGCTCGTCTACTGTGTTCGATACGTTCTTCATCGACGACGCTACTCCCTTCTAAAGCACGTCATCCTACTGAAAGTGAAATGTCAAAGGGTGTACCCGAATGGTTTCGCGTACTTGAGGTCCAGAGACCGTCTGGTACTATTGATAAATATTATTTTTCAATTGGTGGTAAAAAATTTCGTTCGATTAAAATGTTGAAGGAATGGCGCGAAAACTTGCAATTTGAGACATATGACCCTGACGCGGTAGAATCTGACGCGGTTACTTTTTAAAGACATTTCTTAACACGTTCAATTGCTTCGCTGACATTTTGGATTTTAATGTTTAAAAACGAGTGGATAAGTCGTATGGGGTGTTGTCCAAATTCATAGACGATATCTTGTGCAACTTCTTCTAAAATTTCATACGTTAATAACGTATATATTCTCATTAACTGGTGCGGTGGTCGTTCAATAATAAAATCCCATAATATAAATAATTCTGAAAACACTACGGTCTGTGCAAACCATATCATGAACCACCGAACAGTGATGATAGAAGAAAATGTTTCAATTTCATCGGATAAAATAGCTCTTAATCGTGGACGGTTATGTAGTTTCGTAAAAAATTCCTGTATCCAATGTTTGCGCATCCAATGGAACCATTCTACGTTGAAATCGGGCATCATTGGTCGAATGAGACCCACTATTCTCGCAAAACACCACCAAGTATCTGCTGTAGCGTGCTCTTGGTCTTTAAACACATAAAGTAATATAGTCATGAAATAATTAAATCCTTGTAAATACGAGTCTCCTTTGTGTACTGCTGCGTATGAGACTAATAATTTTTCTATTGTCTTTGCATTTTCTCGAACCCAGGGTATATTCGGAAATGTCCTGGGTAAATCTGCACGTATTGTCATCAGAATTGTCGTTGGGATATCTTCCCGGTGTTTAATGAATTTGTCAAATATGTCCCGTTTACTACTGACATTGTGTCCCATTAATTTCAGTCTCCACCGTTCAGTTCGTTCCATTCTTATTATAACCAATCACATTTATAGTCAATACTCTATATGTATAGTGTTGGTATTATGTGTAAAAAAAACATATATAAGTAACTCGACTTATCATATAAAACAATGTTGACAAAAAAGACACAGTTACCACCAATCATACGTCGAATGTTTAATGTTGTTGACCAGTTGTTAGAGTCATATAGTGATAATAGTTTTGTACATCAACAATTGGAAGATATACGTGCATTGATAAGTGAGCGTCGTTTTGGTCCTGCGTTAGAGCTATTGCGCGATTTAAACGATGAGTTAACACCAATAGACCGGGAAACATATGCTTCGTTAGAACAGATGCTACTACGTGTGAAAATGGTCAGTGAACAAGTCCAAATGGAACAAACCCAGGCGGACAAAGTTCAGCATAATATGACCAAGGCATTCCAAGAAGATGAGGATGTGAAAAGTGCTCAACGACTCTCCGAATGTGATGGAGGCGATGAAGGCGATGGAGGCGAAACCAAATGTCAACAGCCGTCAATACTCAAAGAAGGGCGTGTTTATCGTGTGACTTTAATCAACCCAGAATCTGAACACCGAAAAGAAAAAAAACTCGCAAAGGCATACAAATTATTGATTGTTCGGCCACAAACATGGACATTAATGAATATTGGTGAAGTGTATTATACATTCGATACCAAAGGTTCTATTGACACAATGGGTTCAAATATTGCTATTGAAGATGTTGATATCGAAGAACTTGTTCGTCAGTCTGTCCCAAACCCACGCGAATTACAAGACGGTATGTTGATTGAAGTGCAATATACGGGTTATCCTCTGATGTTACAACAGTATCGTAACGTAGAGTATGCTGAGTCAAAGGGTGTTATTTTCGTCACCTCCAACACAAGGACACCGATAATAACCACACCCTTTGACTCAACCGACCCGGATGAAGAATGGAATTATCCATCTTATTTAGACCTCACGTCGGTCGTGAGGATTGAGGTCCTTGATTGTGGACAATATTTGGGGGACGCGAAAGACGTCCAAATACTTAAACCCTCCAAAGGTTCTCGGGTCAATGTTCGTATCGCCACATTATTGACTGGTGAAAAGCGTGTTTTGGTTCCTGACCAACTGATGAAAGGTGATAAATTCGACAAATACCGTTCGTTAGATGATGTTGCTATAGAAGAATACATTAAACACACTGACTTTGTGGAATGTACCATTGTCAAATGTGGGAAAAAGACGTGTACATTGGAAGATTTCGGCGAAGTACCACTGGCCTCTATTTTAGGTGTTTGGCGTCTTGTTGACGTGAGTGAGGCGTGGTCAGATGGGTCTCCATCTACATCTACGCCTCACTTGTGGAATTGTGAATGGGTCTCTAATAGTAAAAAATTTGTACTCGACCAGTATTATACACAAATCCGCGTACAGTCAGAGGTGAGTGACGAATGGTCTGTTGGGAGTGAGAGTGAGGATGACGACGACGACGCTTTAGAGACTGGTGAAGAATACCACTATTGTGGGAGGTCTTATATCTGTCATGGTATTCAACCACGTCAAGAAAAGAAAGACCAAGAAGAGAAAGAATCATTGTTTATATTAAGAAATAAAAAATCTGGGGAAACGATTTACAAAACAGCGACAGAAATTCACCATCAACAAGAACCGAAATTCGAACTCTTTGACCCTCGTCGACCGACATATGTAGTCTACAACCAAAAACTATGGAAAGTTGTCGATATTCAATGTGAGGAACAGACATATACATTGGAAATGAAAGGAGAACCAAATAAAGGTGAAACCAAAAACGAATCGCAATCAATAGTCAATGAGAAAGACATTACCGAAAACCCGACGTTACAATATGAAATTGGCCAATTGGTTGGGTATAATTATGAAATGTGTAAAATTGTCAGTGCCGAATTAACATACACATTAGTTCGTTTAGACCAAAATAATCCAAACCTAAGGTCTACAGAAGCAGAATTACCATTATATTATGAAAATATTGCGGATTTAGAATTGGATAAATGGTGCCTCTACAAAAAAAAAATAGTTCGATTACAAACGGATGAGAATCACGTTATGCGTCTAATGAAAAAGATTAAAAACAAAAATATCAAACATGTTAAGATATTTGCTTCATCAACTAAGAAACGTGCGACAACAGTCAAGGAATCGACGGTTATTCTCCAACCATTTATTGATACTGCGTTTGTACCAGAACAATGGAACGGTATGATTGCACAGAATAAACGCGTCCGTGTGGATATAAAAGACGGTACAACGAAAGAGGGCATTGTCATCGGGCATCGTGAATCAGAAAATGCCGAACATGCTACCACAGATAGTTACAACATACGATTCGACGATGGAACCACAAAATGGCACAAATACCGGACGATTGATGAAATATCAACACCAACTGTGCCAACTACTCCAACTGTACATACTGGCGACGAATGGTCGGGCAAGAGTGAGTCGGAGTCGGAGTCGGAGTCAGAGTCGGAGTCAGAGCCCGATAACGATTCTAAGTTTAACGATACTTATGTACAAATTGGTGATGTACGACCCTTGGGAAAACCTGGAGAAAAAGTTCGATTTGACGGAGGGTCTGATATTCGTGTTATAATTTCCCATGTCACTGCAAGTGATTTAGACCAGGTCAAATTGGAAACGGGTCAATTGGAGTTATATGTGATTGAAGACAATTTGAAGCACCAAGAGATGGCGTCTATTGATGATATTACGCTTGTTATTGATGAACTTGAGGGACTTTCATTATTGTCGGGTGAAGTTTTTAACGCTGTCTCTATTGAACACGATAGGTACAGATTAAGTTCGTATTGGCGGTCAGGGATTGTCATTGAGGTCCCCTCGTCCTGTTTGATGGTTTATGTGTCTGATATTGACGATAACGAACCTGTATATTTATTGTCTGACAGTAAATATAAAAAACGCACAGTGGTGTCCTCTGAAGGTGGACTCTTCAGGTTGAGCTCGGGAGAACGCGTCAATCGTACAGAACTTGACAATTACACTGAACCATTTGCAAAAAAAGAGACTGTCCACCTTAAAGGGAGTTGTTATGAGGTATATAAAATCACGAAAGTAGTTGGTCGTAAATTGGATATTCAGTCTCTTTGGAATGGAGAAAAAACGTTCAAGGGTGTTGATATGGATAATGTCACGCGTTCTTCTGAAGAATATGAAAAGGACGATTTTGTTCGAGTGAAATCGACAGGTCAAGTCGCAAAAGTGGTTAAATCTACTTACAATCGTATTCACATTTCTGACAATACCAAAATATTTGGACCATCCGAATTATCCCCCGCCGACGACCCATCGGAGACCGTTAGTTCTGAGATTGAAGATGATGTTAGTTCTGGAGAAGACAGTGATATATAATGGATTTAACAATGATCAACAATGATGTTCATATATATTAATTATAATGTCAGTACATACTACAGTATTGACTCCTAAAGTACCGACTCCTGTCGAATTGAATCCTGTCGAATTGAATCGGTTTTCAGAGAAAGAGATTTGTTTGATCCAATGGGAAGAGTGGTCTTTGTCGATGGAGGAACATTTTCACGCGACCGCTATGTTTGAACGTAATCCCACAGGTCGCCCGATGGGTCATCGATAACACCATATTCCTACACAGGGTCCCTTAATATGTTGACATTGTGATTCCATGAGACGTGTCAACGCCTGGTCTTCATCTGTCCAGGTCCACAAAGGTACATTCCACTGTTGTGGGTGGCCCAATTGTCGTAATAATTCTAATTCCCGCGGGGTACACAATGGCTTCGAAGACCTTAAAATGCCGGCGACTAATGGTGTCCCACGTCGCATGAAAACAAACATACATTCGTCGTCGTGATTTACGAGTGTGTTGAAGGCAGCGGTAAGAATAGGATTAGGTGGTTGTTCACCCGATAACATGTATTTCGCAAATAAATTTAAAATATCACGGACAAATACTTCCTGTTCCAGTGGAATAAACCATGTTGCACAAACGGGACGTCGTAACATTTTTCGACTACAACATTCGACACGTTCAGATTGCATGATGAAAATCAAAGGTCAATATAAATACTCAATTCTAAACATAAATTTAATAAATATTTTTCATTTAACTAAAAGTCTATCTTTAGATTCACCTAAGTCAACCATTTCATAGTTGGTTGTAAATCCCTGGTCTGGTAGAATTCCTCGTGGTGCCACTGGTAGTTGGAGTTCGGAACAAAGTGTTTCGTATTCTTCTTCAATATCACCATCATCGATATCAACGATAGGTTCGTTGAGAACTTGTGTGATTTCACAAGCATCATCAATCATTTCACACAAAGTGTCCTGCATTTTCGTGACTTTTTCGACATCGTTCTTGTTTACAAATAAACGGAATGTTTCGGATGTTTTTTTAACGGCATCAATGTGCATTTTCGTGACATTCAATGATTCTAATTGATATCTCTTAGTCATACAGTTGGTCAGTCGTGATTCCATTGTCTGTTTATGACGTTTGATTAACTGTATAGTCTTTATGTGTCGAAGACAGTCCGGTTTATTATACATTTTCTCACGTGCCATCGTGTGATGTTCCCTAATTTGCTTGTCATATTTATCGATGAGATGTTGCAATGTTTGTTCAACCCTTTGTAATTCTTGGATACATTCTACCACCGGCGCGGTCGATGACCAACACAAGTTGCCCATGTTCTTGTCGAGAGTGAGTATTTATATACAGGTTGGTGTTTTATAATGTTGAGTATTTCGTTTTATAAACCAGTCGACTATTTTTCGAATTTTTTTAACCGGTTTGTGACCTGGGTCACGGCCGGTGATTTTTGCCATTGTGAGTTAGTAATACACACTACACCCGACAATATCATGACCATAGTCAAAAAAATTTATAATTCTGCACAGGGTAACGAATATGCACCCGAAGATTGTGTACGAATTCTCCACCAAATAGAATCCAATTTTTTTTCTACTGATTTTCGTAAAAATGTGCAATCCTCAGACCAAATAGTATTATCATTTTCACAATTATGGGGCTCGCCTGCGTCGGTCCGTGTGTTGAAGCAAATCTCACACGATACTTGGTTCAAAATACCGGATAATACGACCGACATCGCAGAAATGCATACAGTCTCGGACGTGACTCCTGAACAAACGTTGGAAAGTTTACAATTCAGTATCGAAGAACTTGGTAAACAGTATGATACTAATGGTGCCTTGTGTTCTTGGTTGCCCTGGTCGTCTGAACAACCACGTCGAGAATACGAATCTTATTTTTGTTCCGAATTTGTTGTTACTGCGTTCCAACGCATTGGTCATTTGACAGAGTTAAAGCCGTTACATACCACACCAAACGCACTTTTCAAATATATCTCTAAAAAAAAACAAAATGGTGTATAAAGCCTGATTAATACATTATTAAAATGGATACGACAAATGACCAAACACTCGAGTCACAAACACTTGTATCAGAACGTCAAACAAAAAATGTACGAATATTCGGTGTTATCTGTCGATTAAAAAACTCCACGTTGACCCTTAGTGAACTACCAATGTTGTGTGCTATATTATTGGGTCTATGTAGTCTTTGTGGTTCATGTGTCATTTTTATGCGTAAACCAATGCTTTTCCATGGGTTAAATGTTCGATGTCTTCCCATTCTGATGGTAGTTGTCACGTGTATTCAATATACATTGACCTATTTCAATATCAAAATGAACGGCTGGGGTGCTAACAATAGTCGGTTTTGGTGTGATGTTCGAATCATGTTTGTCCGTGGTTTTAATACGATTCGTACATTATTCCATTTCTGCACATTACCTATCGCTGTTGTCTTTATCTCTATCATTATGGAGAACAGTGTTGGCATTGTTTATGTGGTACTGCTTATTGTAATTGCAGAGTGGCAATTTGGATTGATTGAAAATCAGAATCAATACGAACAATCGGTCCATGAGAAATTTACAAACGAACAAGGAGAAATATGTCTGGAGTTGTTGCATACATACCAATCGAATTGTCCACCGACAACCGTAACTTGGATACCGTATTTCATTAGTTGTTTCATTAATACCTGGACCTTCGTCTGTTTATTCATCACTTCCCCCCACCATCATCAACAATGGGTCTTGGAAACGCCTATTATTGTTAGTGTCGTCGTTTGGGCGTATATTTTACCGCTGGTGTTCGAATTGGCGTACTTAAAAAAATCCTGTTCATTTTGTCAATTGGAAATATACCGCATGATTTCTGATTTGGTATTTCTTCCGTTAGTGATGATGTTTTCACTTGTGTAGGGATAATGTCATGTTTAAAATAACAATAACAATAGTATAACAAAATGTTGGATTATTTACTTCTACATATACCACGCGATAAGGCAGAGCAACTTCTACCGTTCCTGGATTCGCCACAACAAGCACGTATCTTTTGCGAACACTACAAACATTATCCTTCGGCACTTGACCATTTCCCAATGAATGAATTAGTAAAATTCCCTGAATTATGGTTGGTTTCCAGTGCCCAGAGTCATACAATCGCTGAATGGTTACAAGAAGTCTATCCAAAACATATCGAAAACACTGTTGATATTACCGATTCCATTTTACAATGTCACAAATGTCACAAAAACACGGTGGACTATTATGAAAAACAAACACGTGGGGCAGACGAACCGATGACATTGTTTGCGAATTGTTTATCCTGTGGTTACCGTTGGCGTCAATAATGGCAGTTAATCGTGGTTCCAGGTGGTACAGCGTCAAGTCGACGATGACCTTGGGGTGTGACACACCAGCAATATCCCGTTGAACCATGACATTGTTTGTTATTGTATAGACCGTCTGGTGTACACTGTGGTCGATATGCACCGAGTAAATGTGGTGTTAATTTTAAATGTTCAAAACAAGGAACTGCTGAGACGCAACCCATAATCCATAAAATCCATAAAAAATAGAACATTCTATATAAATTCGTCGTCTTTTTATACCATATTCGTATGTGTTACTATCTACGTCTACCGTTTGTTTTACTTTATCGTTTTATCGTTTGGACTTGTTTTTGTATATTCAAAAACAGAAATCCGTCACACGTCAACATTGATATGCAATTTGAATGTCTCATGGACAACCAGGGAGGTTGGTGGCAAAATTACCATCGACAGGGAATATCGACGCGTGATAATTTTTACATTTTAATGGCATTACGTTTCAAAAGCGGTGGACACCAACAACTTGAAAAATTCGTTTGGCGTTTGGCAAAAGCCATGAGCAACGATGGTCAAGTTCCTTATGAATTTCGTCCAGGATGGTATTCTGACAATGTAGCACGGTATTTTAGTAAACGCCATAATGTTCGCGTGATTGATGCAAATATGCAGTTCATTATCATGGTTTATTGGTTATATGAACATAATGAAGATAAAGTGAATGAACTATATCTATACTGTCAACGCGCGTGGCAATGGTTAGATAGACACATTGTTAGTGAAACACTACATGAAGAAATAGGGGCTTCTTGGGAAACATCTCGTAAACACGATGGGGTCCTTCTATTATCAAACGTCTTGATGATACAAACAATTCGTTGCATGGAATTATTGTCATTGTTCGCCAAAGACGATAGGAAACAACGAAAATTCAAAAAATTACATGACCGATGTATGTCGACGTGGATACCTGAAATCTATAAAACACAAGAGGTTTTACCACGGATTTTAGCAGTGACCTTTGGGATTGTACCACGGTCATTTATCAAATCATTTAATCAAGAAATACAATCCATGTGGATTCCAACACGATTAAAAGGACCTCTACAACAAAAAACAACCTTTGATTCTTGGATATATGGATACAGTGATGAACACGACACCGTAATATGGCCCTGGGTCGGGATGTTATGGATGTTAGTTCTAAAACATCGTCAAATGGACGATATTGCAAACGGGTGGTGGATATCTTATATTGAATTTCACAATCCAGAAACACTGTATGATATGTACTCACCTATAACCAAATTACCATTAAGACGTGCATTCTTAAAAGCACAACCGTGTCATTCATTAACAATCGCAATGCAAATTATCGTACGTAAATGTTTGACAATTGACAACGTCTAATAATCATAACCGCAGAGACCCACAAAAAAAGATTTCGTATCAGGAAAAGACAACTTGAGATAACAATTACACCCATTGATGTCACAAAAGAACTGGTCAAAAATGTAATATACCAAAAGGTATACACAAATGTGACCGTCTTACCACTATACAGTTGATGTATTGCCATTCCTAGTACCCCCATAATAAAATACAACACAAAATAAAATAGACATTTTTGTAAAAACCTCCGAACCGACCATTTCACAGACTCGCCAACATCAATGTCCACAGTTGTATCCACAGTTGTATCCACAGTTGTGGACACAGTTGTGGACACCTCAAAAAGACCTGTTTTACAAATGGTGCAAATGTTCAATTTTGAAATAGAACAGAATTTTTCCAGACAAATGGGATGGACACAGGCTTCACATTCGCAAGTTGATTTTTCGGGACAGTATTCGTGACAGATATAACATACGGATACCAACTCCTCCAACATTTATGTAAATAAGGAACCCGTTTATATACACTTTCAAACAATTTTGGGTCCCAGTGATAATTCGCAATGTCATTAGATATATTGTGTTATACTTTTCAAATTACACGAAATATATTTTTTTTTCCAAATAATAGTTATCCATTGTCTTTCACGAGATTGACGTTGTTTACACACCCACCGGAACCATTCTCGACAAATTCGTCCTGTCAACAATAGTTTACAGACCACAGGGCTATATCTACATACATCTAACGAAAATGGTATCTTAGCACCAGAACGTAACAAAAACGAGACTATCAAATCGTTCCCAGACAGAGCAGCGTATACTATCGGTGAATCAGGGAAACGGTCATTAACGTCACAACCGCCAATGAAAAACGCCACAACAAGTCGTAAGTGTCCAGCTTCACACGAGACATGTAGATTTGATAATCCACGCTCGTCCCTAATAGTAGAAAAAACGTCCATACAATTAAGGACACGATTGTCATTTTCACGAATTCCTTGCCACCAATACATTTTACGCGTTTTTGAATACTATGATTACCATATGTCGAATGTTGAACTTATGCTAAATAAAATATTGTCCAAATACGATTGTGTAATTAAATATAGATTCTAATAAAAACGCGTAAAATACTCCTTGTAATAAATAGTCAAACCAATTGTCAATGGAAGCCGTCGATAACAAAACTAACACGTAACCAAACCACCAGTGGTGTAAATGGTAGTCACAAGTCGGTACTGAAGCACAGGACACCGCAGACATACAAAACATGAACATAACTAACACAAAGAGTCTAATAAAAACAACTTTGTCTGACAACGATGGTTGACAACATCGACGAGTAATGTTTCCTGCACATAATTTTGCAAACCAGTACACAATGATACATCCAACCAGTAAAAACGTCAGAACATAAACAACAGTTTGTTCTGACGTCATATTAGGACTATTTAACGAAGTTTGGAATAACGGTTGATTTCGCATCCATCCATATACGACCATTGACACTATCATGGATACCATCCAGACTGTATACCGAGCACAACCAGCTTTTGTTCGTGTTTTAATACAAGTAAATTCTTCCCATTTATGCCAAGGTAATGCGACAATACCAAGTCCAAACCAACTGACTGTTACTAAATCCCCGACGATTCGGACATACGAATGTGTTTTTAGACCCCAACCGATATGAGCATATTTGTATATATTGTATCCGATAGTATAATTCAGACATAATGACGCGATGTAAATTGTCATACCTAACCACGAGATTCCAAACCAAGATGTATCACAGCGTAGAAAGGCATGTTTACATACCGTACGTATATTACTTGTTTCTGCCAGGTCTACGTGGTCCATATTATCACTATTGTCAATCGGTAGTATTTGCGACATTGTATAAAGGTAGTCCCCTAAATAGTATGAATCAATTAGGCAAAATATTTACAGTAATAGTTTCGAAACGTTGGAAATGTATTGGGATGTTACTTGTTGGTGACGACCCATGGATTTAAACGTCATATGTACTATAAACTCAAATAAACGGTGAAAAACATGTCGTTAATTGTGACAATGTACTACGTTATATTATTATGTTCTGTCTATTTAATGTTTAAACAATGGTACATTAATGTCTTTGTATATCAATTGCCACCGAGTTTATCACCCCCCCTTTCATTGACAACACATTGAGTCAATGTGTATCTGAAACTGCGTATTTACGAGACTATACTTTTCAAGACGTCATTCGAGACGATAGATTTGTCAGACATGACTTTGACAGACATTTCAGAAATATCTGACGGAGGCTGTATCCCATCATTTACGTGGACACAACGATTGTATGGTTTTGTCGGATGTTTTTTCTGTGGGGGTTTAATGTCGATTTTATCCAGTGTATCACTTGTTAGAGGAAAGCTCTCTACTTTTGCCAGTCTCTACACACTTGGTAATTTCATTTCCATAGTTTCGACTGGGTTTCTACATGGACCACGTCGTCAGTGTACCTCTATGTTTCACAAAACACGTGTCGTCGCTACGTGTGTTTATTTATTCTGTATGGTGTCAACTCTTATTGTTGTGGGTATTCCATCGAAAAAAAGAGCAAAAACTGGGGTTTGTATAAGTCTTGTTCTTCTTCAATTCATGGCATTGACTTGGTATTGTCTAAGTTATATTCCATTTGCGAGACAGGTGGTAAAACATTGTTTGCAAGTCGTATAGTGGTAACTTCAAATACCTATTTAATACAAATAAAGTGACATCAAAAGTGACATCAAACTTAACATAACTTATGTATAAATACAAGAAATAATATTCATAATGTCACTCCATCAATTCGTCCGTTGTGTTCCGACACCATTGACTAGTCGGGACTTGGTTGATTTGATTTACAAACATTGGCCACATCCATTTAAAAATATGTCTGAGTCGGTTCAGCAACGACTGACGACTGAAATCGCGCGACTTATATTACCACACGAACCGTCTCAAACACTACAGGCATTAATCGTATCAACGTGGAAAAATCGTCGAAAAATATTGAATGATGAGAAGGAGTATGCTCTCCGTGAACAACGTCGACTACAATTGACAAATCAACAAGAACAAAAACTGAAGGAGATTTTTGACAACTTTCCCAGGGGTCAACAATCTATAACTACATTGGTCACTCTGACGGGGGATGTTCGTCGCCAACTTGTTCTGAAACTAAATATGGAGGAAGGGGAAATTCGTAGGTTATGGCATTGGCACAAACAAAGTAAACATTTTAGCAATTTTATTGTTCAACAAGACAAACGTCGTCACTTGACAAACGACGAGGAACTATTGTTAGAAAGAATATGGCAAACATGGCCGAAATATCAAAGAAATTTCGATATGAACAAGAATTATCCACTTATTATAAATGCTTATATCACAGCTTCTGAACCCAATATAGCACAGACATTTACACATCCCGGTCTAACCCCGAACTATCCCAGTAGAGAAGACGTAAGAAAATTGCGGAAATATCAAAGATATGAACGTTTGAATTTCAGTACATATGGCAATCGGTTATGTACAGCGGTAGCAAACAAACTACAATGGCTTGTTTCGTATTATGTGAAACAAGGTGATGATATCAATAAAATTGGGGGGACGTGGTGGTACAACAACCATACACCATTGGAAATTGTATGTGGTAATGGTGATATTCCTATTTTTAATTATCTGATGTTACTGGGGGCGGATGTCACTATTGGTAATCCTTTAGCTATTGCCTGTGAAAAAGTAGGTAAAGAAACAATGATACATCAACTGCTTGAAAAAGATTCCAGTAATATAAACAAGTTGTATGGTCACACACAAAAAAGTACAGCATTATTCAACTATGTCGACAATAAATTTCCACAAACGGAAACGATTGAATTATTGTTACGAGCCGGCGCAGACCCAAATATTCCAAACTCTGTGGATAATTGGCAAGATGGTCAAAAAACAATACTTATGTTATGTTGTGAATTTGGAAAAACAGATATTTTTAAGCTTTTATTAAGACCATTGGCGGCGGACCGTTTGGTCGCCGACGTCAATGCTGTTTCGCAATTAAACTGGACAGCTCTTCATTTCGCAGTAAAATCGGGAAAAAAATATATGGTGAAAAAACTGTTGCAGGCATTTGCCAATACGAATATACAAAATAACAATGGCGAAACACCGTTGACCTGTGCATTGATTTACAATCAGACAAATATCGTAGAAATTTTAAAAAAACACCTCCTCATTCAGTGGACGGCAGAAACTGCACCGAAATCGTTATCAAATGACACAACAGACCCAGATTATGACCCAAAAGGCCCAGATAATGGCCCAACAGACCCAGATTATGACCCATTATCTGTCCCGGAAATATTAAAAAAACTTCTGGAATCACATTGTGGTGCAATTACGCACATTACTATTGACAATAAAGGACAACGTATTGTTGTCGAGTTCGAGTCAAGTTCAAGTTCCGACACGGCAGTTGAGTTAATAGACGTGATTGAAGACGGTCTGACTCAGCGTGAAGTTCGACTTGGCCTGTCTCAGCGTGGAATTCGGCTCAAAATGTCACCTACTCTTGCTGACTTGGGTCGAATCAGGTTATCTGGCAACAACTTTGCAACCAAAATTAGTCTGATACGACATCAAATACAAGAAAGTTCGTCTCGTTCTTCATCACCATCGCCCGACAAAATGGGACATTCACGCGAATGTCTCAAATTCAGCATGGACCAGGGTGACGTTGGTATTTGTTATATGGTGTCAGTGATTACGCTATTTAGAAACGAATTTTGTCTTTTGAATAAATTAGAGGAATGTTTAATGGATGCCTATTCAACAAAACAACCCAAGTTGCCAATAGTGGACGAAATGGTGGATTTTTTGACAAAAGATTATTCTGGTGTTAACTTCGAAGACCAATGTCCAACACTACCAAAAAATTGGCAATCGGCAGTTTATGATGTCAATGGAGATGCCAGTCATAATGATATCATTAATGGTGGGAATTCGACCATATTGATGCTGTACATTCTCAATACGATGTCACATGCATTTTCCAACGTTTTTCGATTAGATATTACACAATTAAAAGTGTCACATTTATTCGACATGGAACGTGTTTTTGAACAATATTATGAACGGTGGATTGACAGTTCGGATAATGTAGCATTTATCCATATCGATGTTTCCAAATTCGAAGGCCTGAAATTACGATTGTCTAACGTATTTGTACAGTTCGAATCGTTATGTCGTCACGACTGTGTTCGCGCTATGCTCATCCGAATCAAAGGAGATGACGGGCACGTATTAGCAGCCACCAAATGTAAAAATGACAACGGTTCCGACAAAATATTGTATTGTAATTCTTGGGGTAAGGGTTGTGTTGAAGCTCCGGTGTTGATTTCAGAATTACTTATGACCAATAGTGAATTCAGATTGATGCATGTACAATATTTACTTCGAAATTAATATATGTAGTTCATATATTTTACGCCAAATTTGTTGTTAAACAATAACAAAATGTCGGTTGGTATTGTCGAATTTGTAACATCAGTGTTACAACAAAATTCTATTCAACTCGGTCTCGATGGTAAAGAAGGGAAAACATATCAAGCGACGACGTCGAAACGATTCAAAGGAGAAGTTTTTGGTTTATCGACCTCTATTCGAAAGGGGACTCAAGTTGCTGTCAAAACATTTAAAATAAAAAAATCCACGGCGAGAATATTGAAAGAAGCACAACATCAACAAGCCTGTGCACTTACAGGAGCAAGTCCACCAGTCCTCGGTGTCAGTCTGGATGAAAAGTATATTGTTATGCACCAATTGGTTTCATTACCCGTTGATACATATCGTGAAGCAGTTCTACCGGACGACCTACAATATATGATTTGTGCCTTAATGGTCAGGATGGACAACGCCGGTGTACTTCATAGTGATATGAATCCGAGAAATGTGATGTTAGATGCAAAAAACAGACCATGGATGATTGATTTCGGATTTGCAAAAAAGATTGATGCAAAGGTCTGTAAAAAACATGGGAATCAACCAAATATCACTGTCACGTTATGGGGCTTGGTACGTGGTTTTGAACGGAATCGCGTTCAATGTCCACTCATGAGAAAGTGTGTAGATAACCCAGAGGAATACGTACAACGGGGTGAAGAATTATTAGAATATTAATATTTTAACCTAAACCTACTTTTCAAATCTGTCTTTACTGACGAAACTTCATCGTCGTCGCCAACCACATCCCCAATGGTATTGTATATTTGTTGGATGGCACAAGAAGCCGTTTTTTGAGAATTCGAGACTGTTTGAAATCCAACCGCTCCCTCCGTAAACGCATTTGCAACTTTTTTTCCTGCCATATTTAATCCTAAAAAGAAATAACCAATAATTGCAACCATCCAAACTGCGTGGTAACCCTGACCAGACAAAGTATAGGGCAACAACAAGATGTACAATGCCAGAGCCATATTTAAGACATATGTAAAAATAGTAGGTGGATGATAAGCATTGAGATTTGACATGTTTCCCCATGACCCGTAGGCGCGTTCCCAACTTTTAACCAAGAAAGTACGAGTTTTTTGATTTTCTTCAATCGTTAAATCCTTGATGTAATCTAACAGTTTATAAAAACAAAGGTCGACTTCTGACATACCATTTCCTTTCAATTTTATGAACATATTGTACACCGTTTTTCCACCCTCCACATGTGAAAACTTAGAACCACTGGGACCACTGACGGTTGTTGCTTTTGATAAATCGATGGTGCCTCGAAATGAATGCTTAATTAATGCTGGCATAGCACCAACGACATTTAACGAACGTTGGACATTAATATCATTTTCCGCTCCGTATTCACTTTTAGAATAGAATGCCACTATATCCCAACACAATGCTATTAAATCACCTGTACATGCGTTGTAATTATCCAAGCAATTTGCATTTTTACTTAAGGCACTATTCAATTGCAACGGCAATATAAACCCCAGTGTTGCTGATAAAATACCGACGACAATAGAAACATCGTAGCTAATACCTTCACCGATTTCCAACCAAATAAACAAGTAAGTCCAGAGACATTGAAGCGCAATGATTATAAACGTTGTTAAATCTGCAAACGGTGGAAATAAAGACAATGCACTGGTGACTTTAATATAATGAATACTTCTTATTTTTTTTTCATACCCATCATTCTTTTTTACCGATTCGTGACCGTCATTCAAAACAGCCGGTTGGTGAGTCCACAACCATTTCCATTTTTCGGAGAGAAAGTTATAATACTCCATAATTTTTTGTTTTTATATTGTAGGTTAAATACCGTTTTTTTTCAATCGCTATATGAAGCCTCCATGTCTAACGATGTCAACTTGGAAGCGCAGTTTTTACACATCAATGCTGCGGTTAACGAGGCCGTTATACCGTGTCCATCGTTAATTGTGATAATTGAATTCTTGGATACTTTCGTTTCAGCCACATACAAGGAACAGTACACACACGCACAACATAATGCGAAAAACGAACAATACACTGACTTCCATCTAAACTCAAACGGGAACCTGTCACTACATCGATAAGACCATAGTATCAACGCCTCAATTAAAATTTGGAGCGAAAATTGAGCAAAACGTTGTTTTTGATGAATAGATGCCATCGAACGTCCAACCACGTGAATTGGATATAATTTAACCACAGTGTATATAATAGAAAGGTTATAATAACCCTGTGCCAATTCAATGAAAGTGATGACAGGTAACAATAGGTCTGTTTTTATCGGTAAGAAACACATGACCCACGGACAGACCCATCGTATCCAGACCGATGAAAATAAACCATGTGCAATGATTAATCCGATGATGAACGCGTTTGCCCGTTGATGTATATAACAAATTGTATCAACATCCAAGCCAAATACACCTCTATGCTCAGCATTGAGAAATTTGACACATCCTATCGCTATAAATACCAAACCCCAATATGCATCTTTCGTACTCATTTCAAAAGAGGAAAGAATAGAAAGGAAAAATGTAAAATAAAATGTTAGTGCGCATTGACACCAAACGGCGTGTTTCTTCAACATATGTGTTGAAGAAACACGCCCTAAGTATTCGTTTTTGGATATAGAATCCATCCTAACGACAATAGTATAATAGCGATGCTGTCGTCATATTCAAATGTTTCGTTTTGGAGAACGATATCACAACACAATGTCGCAACCGGATGTAAACACTCGAAAATTGCCACCGCATCAATCGGCATTTGATGGGTACACTGTGCAATAACATACAATTTGCATACCATAGTGACTGCTGATGCGACAATTAATCCAAACCAATTATCCCATCTGTTTATATAAATAATATTCAAATGTTGTGGTGTACAAACGATGGACAATAGAAGCAAAAGTGCAAATGATATTTGAACACCTCTGGTAAATATCGGTAGTATTTTCCTATTATCAACCATTTCCTCTTCCAACATGGAAAACCAAATGACAGTTGCAATGACTTGTATAATACCAAAACATAACGACCCCCATATTTGCCATAATTGGATTTCACAGTGAGTCCATGGCGCAATCAACCAAATGGCGAGTGTCCCGAGTAATGCTAAATTTAAAGCTACTAATTTCTTACCAATAAGCATCTGGCGTGTATTTAATGCGACAAAGAGAGGGATTAAAGGTTGTAGTGAAATTGCTATCCGATACCCGGATAATAGGACGCAAATTGAATAGGACAAAGCCGGGACAACCCAACCAACCATTGAGAATTTCAACCACCAATAGATTGTGTGAGGTGATGGTTGTTCACGATTGACAATCGATAAAACAATAGAGACAATAAACATTCGAACCCCGTGCATATGTATCAATGAAGCATCAGGGTCTTCTTTGACCATCCAATGTAAAATGTTGTCCCAAGCTGCATGACCGATAGAAGCAATAATTAAAGTCAACATTAAAAATAATATTTAATTTATATACTATATAACACCTTTTATATCTCTGATGAATGCAAAAAACGTCACATTGGCAAGAACAACTTCGTACAATTTCCTCCGTCATCACTGCGTTTTGTCTGGTGTTTATCTCAGTCTCGTTGATTACGACAGGTGTATATGTTGTACGTACACTTTCGTACGCCCATGAAACATATCATCCAGAACAACTTGGTAGTATGTTGAGTGATATCGGTGATACCGTCTCGACTATTCACAAAACGACACACTTGTTGGGCTCCGGTAACATGCAGCCACTTATCGCAGATTTTCATTCACTAATCGTAAATCTGCAACAATTAGGTGTCATGTTAGAAAAATTACATGTTGATAAAATACTACAAGAGTCGGAAAAATGGCGGAATATGTCGACAACCGCGATGATAGGACTTGCTAAGTCGTTTCTTTAAATGATATAACCAATAGAATCAGCGACCCCACAGGCGTTAATACCCCTTTCTAAATAAAAATAACCACCGTCTCCCCAATCCACACCCCAAGAATTACGAATAATCCAATATTCTGGTGTATATCCCACTATTGTTACTGCGTGGTCTTGTTCTGTACCACAAGCAATGCCTGGGAAAATGCCATCGATATAAGACATAAGTAATTCTGTCGTACCCACATCAATAGCAACAACAACAGGACCGTGTGTATTCAATATGTAAGGAATTCTTGTCTCAGAAGCTGGGTCTTTGATACTATCAATAGTGCCGAATGTTTTGATATTCGATAAAGAATTTCCACATGTTTGATTACATGCTTGGTTTTCACCAAGATATGGTTGGTCACTTTCGGAGACAATTGGTTGATTCATGGCATACTCGAATAAGGTTGTGGGCCAACCTCCATCACACCCATATGACGGACCATTGTCACTTGATGAACAATCCATAAGTTTCTGTTCAGATAACGAAACACCTGCATGATATTCTAATACAGATACCGCTGCAAATACATAACAAGAACCACATTCCATTTGGTTTTTAATTGGTTGCATTTTGTCACGTAGGTCTAAATCGTCCGGTAATTGATTGGATGATAGACGCAGTACATGTTTATCCGTGTCGGGACGAGTGTCGGGACGACTTCGTTGTAGATGGACATTTGCGTGAAATGTCTTATCTGAACCGGAATTCAATCCAAATTTAACCAAATCCGTAGAATGAGTATTGTGTGTCATTCTTGATAAAATATTTTTTTTTTTCAGCTCGAAATCTTGTTTATGGAGGTAAATTTTGGCATACTGTTTCATATAGGCACATATTGTATACTCACCCCCAGTTGTATAACAATCATTATGGTCAAAACTATGAACAGTGTGTAATAATAGAATGTATGGTAGCAAGACGGTCAACAACATTTATTCATAAAAGTAGGACTTAAATAGTAACTACACATACTTTGGTAAAAAAGAAATATTTTATTGATTCTCAACTGATTGGACATATGTCCATAAGTCAAGAAAAATGTCCCAGACAAGGTCTGCAAGATTTATTTGTTGAATATGACTCAACCATTGTGTACAAACCCAGTTCAGAGTCATACTATTCAATTCTATACTATTGTTCTCTGTATAAATGTCGTAGACTAAAAAAAAACGCTTTAAAATCGCGATTTTAGTAATCAAAATGTGTAGTTTCTCTGTCCACACTGCTGTGCATTTTGCGGTCCCGTGTGCGACGGATAAATATACTTCATTTTGTTCCACAGAACCTGGTGGGCTTGAATATCTTTCAAAATAAGTTTCTATCGCTACACGACCTCGTCGATATATTCCAAAGACAATTGTGTTACGAATATCAGATAATCGTATATGGTTGAAAATTTCTTCTTGATTGTTCAGTCTCAATATGTGTACCGCTCGTTGTCGTATGGTTCCGTTTAAGGTAGGTGCGAGTTTAGAAGCTTGTACTATAATATCTTTCATTTGTTGTTTGAAAAAATTCAAATCGTTTGTGAATTCACTGTCGATTGCCTGCGAAAAGAAATTGCTGAGAATACTATTTTGATTCGTATTTGATAAATTCGATTTACTCTTTACCAATTTATCAATCTGTTCCATCCATAGCGAATGTTGTTCTTCGAAATCCATTGCATTCGTATAGTTGTTATTTATATTACAAAATGAAACCCTGATGGATTTTGTTCACCAAAATGCTGTATAAAAAACCTCAACTTTGTCACACAGATATGTTTCAAAACATGCTTCATTTTTTAGTCATCACATTGACATTGATTTATAGTAATGCTCTGTGTTCTATCTCACAACAGGAACTTTGGAATTGCGCTCTTGGTTCTAAATGTCTAAATAAATACCAGCTACATGCCATCTCATCGAGACATAAAACGTCCTCTCTCCAACAACCATTTATCCTGGCGATTGAAGGACCAAAATATAAAAGACTATACGACGAATGTGATGCAAATAAAGACGGGTGTCTCGACTTACAAGATATTAAACAATCTGGCGATAAATGTATGCGTTCTTGTCTCTGGAGAGAAACAATGAAGTCGATGTTATGTTATTCGTGATTTAATCACCTTAATCTGTGTTGTTGAAAGGAATGGACAACAGTCTTAAGCACTCGGGTACGGATAGAATCTTCCACCAATTCCAGATGGACATTTCGTGACGCGTGGTCAATTGTAACTCTAACACGACGACCAGAGTGTGATATATACCGTTTAAGGATGGTGTCGATGACATAGGGGGGGTTGTTGATAATGCTGTATTCTTGCATTTCGTTATAAACAATAGTAATATTTTGGGAAGGCGATATTCTGAAAATACTTGTGGAGGTCATCTTAAATAAAATATATCATATTTATAGTTTATATTTATATATCTACGTTGGTACTGTAGTTGGAATCGCGCCAGTGAACATTGGTGCTGCTTCGTGGTCAATCGTTGTTTCAGATGTTTTTGACAATATTTTCGGTTGCCACCATGTTGAAATATATTCCCCAACAGAGGGTAGTGGTAAAGCTTGTGCAGCCCAAACTCCCAATAAAAATCCAAATAGAAATTCTAACATTATTAACAAAGCCGATTGGTTAATTATAGTGTATATTTGTTCATAAAAAAAGGATTTACACAATTGAAGTCGATACAGATTTGAGAATCACTTTCCATTGAACACGTTGAGGAAGAATTGAACGCAACCATGTGACTCCTTTCGTATCGAGATTATCTTTTAATTGACGAATTGTTTTAATACCGATTTTATCAAACGCATTTTCTGTTTTTGGACCGACACCATGTAAACTACGAACACTTTGTCCAGTCGATGCGATATGTTTCTTTTTCACAAATGTCAGTGCCATAGCTTTTCTTCCAGTCAATACCATTTGTTTCTTTTTCGTAAATGTCAGTGCCATAGCTTTTCTCCCAACCTGTTTGCTATTTATTACCTGTTTTCTTCCAACCTGTTTTCTTCCAACCTGTTGTGTCTGACAAACGGTCGTAGTGTACATACACAACTCAGCAAGTGCTCTGGCATCGTCAATTGCAACATGTGCGTTATAATTTCTCTTAAAAATGTCGACATATAGTTTTGGTTGAGAATACGACACATGTCCGGGTAAATATTGTCGAAATAGTCGTAGTGTATCGACTTTAGTAATATTAGCGGGTATAGTTAGTTTTGTTCGCTCTGCGCACCCATCTAATACTTTATAATCAAATGATTTTCCATTATGCGCCAACCAAACAGGATGTTGTTTAGTGAAGGCAATCAGTTCCTGTAATGCTTGTTTTTCTGTTTTGAATACTGGTCCGAGACTTGGTTTATTGTACCATCGGATAAAATCTTTAGCACGATTGAAGGTTGTCCTTCGACGCCATATTTCCGGAGTTTCAGGGTATAAAAACATACTACTCGTGACAGATTTACGTTTCACAAGTACAGACGACCAAAAATCAATCGTTGCGTCTGGTTTTTGAAACATAGAACGTAATAACGTAAATAAATCATTGGGCGTGGATAATACAGAATTTTCCGGCAAAGGATTGACAAGACATTGAAATTGCAATTGTGTCTTTTTCCAATGAACAGCACCAATTTCGATAATACGCGTCTCTAATCTTTTCTGTCCAGCGGGTCGGATATTATCTGGAATGCGACCAGCAATTGTTGTTTCCAAATCTACACAAAAACCTTCTGGTATCATTTATAGAGAAAGTGAAGACTTATTTATACTACATTATTAAGATTAATTTGTGTCCCGTTTCTGTTCACCGGTACCCAGGATGTTCATTGACGATAGGAAACATTGGGCTTCACGCAGGCGTTTTTGTTCGTACCAATTGAAGAAAACATTCCAGACAAAACACAACGCAACAGACACAACCATCAGAATTAGACAAAAAAGTGCCAAATCATACATACACCAAATGACTCTTTCTTTAAATATGTGTTATTTACTTACAAATAGCACCAAAAAAAATCATTATAAAACAAATGACCGGTAATAACAAAAACAGAGTATTCAGAATTTTGAACGGTATATAGGTAATACGTCGGCAACATCGAAATTTAAAAGATTGGTGTGTTTTTTGATTGACCATAATCAAATTATCACGATAAGAGACGAAATGTTTGTCATAAATATCCTCAGCAACACCAGGTAAATATGAAAAATAAGAACGTTCAAATTCATTATCCATATCCATTAGGAATTCCATTGCAATGATATTGAAAAACATATTTAAAAAATCTTGTTCAGCAAAAATCAACCATAAATTTGTCAAATAAACCAGAACGTTGAATCCGAATTCCTGAAAAGTATCCAACATAACGATATATGATGTTGAAGGTATCATCTTTTTACGATGCGTTCTGTCCACAATATTGTCCCATAAGAAAAAGGATTTTATAAAATAATAAATCGAGACCGCGACCATTAACATTTTTTCCTCGACCAACGCTTTATTTGGACAAATACCACTGTCATAGGTACGTATTTGGTGACGGACAATCACAATATACATTATCCATTGGGTTACAAAGACTAAAACAGGCAATGCGAACACCAAGCTAAATATATGTGAACAAAAGACAGTATTGCGTCGTTTAAGTGCAAATGAATGCTGTCCACTACATAAATGATAGGAAAATAAACTAAACATGCCAAATTTTGGGTCTTGGATAACCAGTTCTATTTTTTCTTCCTGAGAAATGTCGTCTTGTTCTTCGATATCTTGTTTAGGTGTCACACATTCGGGTACTACTTTTTTTTCAATATTAGGACCTATAAACGTATCTCCACCCATTGTATTTGAAATATGTGCATGTAAAAATTCAATTGTACTCATAATTTAATCAATTGTATAACGTCTCAGTTTATAGTCGTTTTCATATTTATCAAAAACATATTCTATTCATTAAATCCTATTCAATATTTCATTAAATTCTATTCTATAATTTATTCATTAAATTCTCATGCCAATAAACAATATGTCCGAAAATAAAGCAATGTTAATCGGCGCTGGTGTCCTCGGTGCTATTCTTACGCTATACCTTGTAGGAAAATGCTACCATATCGTTCCAGCAATGCATAGGACCATTTGGACACAGTTTGAAGCTGTCAAATACGAACAAACTTCGGGACCGGGGTTTTACTGGAAATCCCCTTTTGTCACCGGTGTTGACATGTTTGTTGGCAAAGACAAGGACGAAGTTCCTTACACGTGTGGCACAACAGACGGCATCACTTTCAAGGGAGATATGGCTATAACGAACCAGTTATTGCCGGAGAACGTATTGTCGACGTTCTTGCTGTACGGAAAGAACCCTGACAAGGCCAATATTTACGACCAGGCCGAATTTCTGATGCAATCTATT
>Ga0115007_10000114_pt1 | contig 47080 bp, 25 predicted proteins | sample ArcOceMetagenome_2_FD_87166 | JGI IMG/M metagenome (GOLD analysis project Ga0115007, IMG submission 87166) | Marine eukaryotic phytoplankton communities from Arctic Ocean - Arctic Ocean ARC135M Metagenome | ecosystem: Environmental > Aquatic > Marine > Oceanic | place: Arctic Ocean | collected...
TGTAGTACTTACAAAGTTTACTTCTTGTACACCTAATGATAATAGATAACTTTCTAATTCATCTACTTCGTGCTCGTTATGTTCAAACACTAAGCTATCAACACGGGCAATGCCTCCTGCATCACAGAATGCTTTTAAGTTTTCGATCACTTTATCAAATTTTGTATTCTTACGGTATAATTCGTGTTTGCCTTTAAATCCATCAACAGCAAACGCAACATCAATATTATGCTGTGCTAGTTTTGTCCACCATTCAGGATTGCGCATGCCTCCATTAGTATGTATTCCTAACCGAACTGTAGGATTGCATTCGCGTACATAAGAATATATTTCTAAACAATCATTTGCAAAAGCTGGGTCACCATAGTTACCACAACTATAAAAATTATCCAACTGTGCTAAAAACTGTTTAGGAAACCATTCTTTAAATTGTGCAATGCTTATATCTCCATTACGAATAAAAGGTCGAGTGGCACCGCCGTGAAAGTTTCTAGCACACATTGGACATTGTGCTTGACATTTATCAGTTAGTTCAATGTGTACTGTTTTAATGTCACTTACAAGTTGCATTAAATCTCTCCTGTAACCATTCAAAGTCATTTATTAGCCGAAGATTAGAGCTGCTAGAAATCCCAAACTCCCTGCCAGCGATAGCACCTTTAATAGCAAACTCGCCGAAGGGCACATTTCTTCCCATTGTTGTCCATATATGTAATCTTTCTTCTGATTCATTATCTACTTGTCCCCTTATTGCTTTTGATGATAATTTGCAACATTCTCTAAATGCACTTTTCCAAGTTTCAAAAGCGCCAATATTAAATGCTGCAATGTTACTAACTTTAGGCATTGCATTAAATTTTGAACTAATACTAGTTGTCATATCTGTTGTAGTTACGTCCATATTAATTGTTTCTTTAACTGGAAATAATTTTACTCCGCCGTACCCATATTCTAAATCATTAATAGGATTCTTACTTCTCCAAACAAATACTTGATCTCTTTGCCACTTAGGTACCTGGTAATCAAAAGTAAAATTGTCAAGTACATATGCATCACCATCTACTACCCAAAACATATTTGTGTCACATAGATTAGCAGCTTTTATATGCGCTTGATGTATTCCTTTTACTCCGTGTACCCGCTTTATACGAGGAAACTTTTTAGCAAGTCTTTCAAAGTTTTCATCTGCGTTAGACTCGTTATAACTAATAAAAACTATATCGTATAGCTTCGGCGCAGACGCTTCTATGTTAACTTCTTTTTTCTGTGTAAAGAATCTATAATCAAATTCACGTTGTGCAAGCTTTTTATCTTTATGTATCAAAAATATACCATCATGATATTTGCCGTTTTTAAATACATGGACATTGTCTTTTTGATGTGACGAAATTTGATAATCAAACTTAAATGTAACATCAACATCTTCTGGTACAACATAGAAGAAATCAGTCGATGTTGTTTCCTTTGCTTTACAATAATCATTGTAATTGCTTACTACAAAAGCATCGTATGGCTTAGGCCTACTTGCTTGAATGTCATGTTCTTTTTTATTTGTTATAAATTTATAATCAAACTCTCGCTGGCTAATTTTACTATGCTTGCTACACAATATGATGCCATCATAATATTTGCCATTTTTAAATACGTGATTTATCTTCCTATCAAATTCAGCATCGTGACTAAAATATAAATCAAATTCAAAGCTATCGTTAACATAAACGTGGGATGGCACCAACCAAAACATTTCTGTTTTACAAGTATTAAATATTTTTAGATATTCGTTGTAGCTACTAACATTGTGTGAAATATCATATTGCCTAGGGCCACTTACTACATCATCCCATTGTTTTGCATTTACTAAAAATCTATAGTCTATTTGTCTTTTATTAAGAGGCTTATGTTTTGAACAAAGAAACACACCATTATATAAATCTTTGCTATCTACCCTATGAACAAATGCATGGTTTTCTTTTCTATCATAACTGTTGTGATGACTAAAATAAAAGCTGTCAATATATGACTTAATGTATTTTAAATTATGCGACACAGCCCAAAACATTTCAGTAGAACTGTTTTCTAAGGCGTGTTCGTAATCATCCCAATTATCAACATAAAAGGTATCAAACGCCTTGGGTGTACTTGCTATAATGTCTACTTCTTTTTTGTTTAGAAAGAATCGATGTGCAAGTTCACGAGAGCTAATGCTTAACTTTTTTGGAACCAATAGCACACCGTCATAGTATTCACTGTTTAAAAACGTATGAACAATATCTTGACTCCATTCATCTGCTACATAGTCAAATTTAAAGTCATCGGATATATCAATGTCAGGCCAGACTACCCAGAACATTTTAGTAAGCACTTTACGTTGGGCTTGCTCAAATGTATCAGCTTTTTTAGCTCTTGGATATGCATCTTTAAGTTTATTCCACGCTTCGATTGCATAGCTAGAGTTATTGGTTATAAAGACAATATCAGACATAGTTATAGTTTACACTCATTCCCACCGCATGTCAACAAATAATTCTAAAAATTTTGATTGCATACGGCGTTCAAAGAATAATTGTTGATTCTTTTTTAAGAAAGGAATACTTTCATTCATTAATTCTGTTAACTTTTCCTTAGGCATATCAGCTAGCCATTGCAAATTGTTAACTATTTCATTAGAACGTTTGGCAGAGTTATAAATGCTGTCATAATGTTGGTTAATTAATTCGTTGCAACTAAAGTAACCTTCGCTATTTAAATATGTCATAGTATCTACATTGCCTAGTATCATAAAGGGATGTCCTAATGCAATACTTTGCCAAACTTTTAGACCTGGTGATAATGCTGCAATTTCATTTCTATAGCTAGTATGTGTATCTACAAAATTTTCGTCACAAATAATTGTTACTACAGTATTTTCTAATAATTCGTTATCATAATATAGTATGTCAGTATTATTAGATATAGGTAACTTAGATAGATTTTTAAATATACCACGCTTTTGATCTTTTTCTAGCATACTTGCTCTAGGATTAATATGATTATCGTTAAGAGTAGTTACTTGATAGTTACCTATATCAAAGTTAAAATTACCAAACTTTAACATATTTTTGTAAATTAATTCTAAGTAAAGTGCTATGTCATGATCTCGAGGATGTGTAGAAACTACATTAAATAAAGTATTAGGTTTCCATCTAGAATGATCAATCAATTTGTCATTTGCTTTAAACAAGAAATTAGCGTCTTGTGGTGCAACCCAGTCTAGGTTAGACTGTCCGAACCTTACTTTATAAATTATCTGAGAATATATCTGGCACCAATCTATTCCATACACATTTTCTAATTCTAATAGATGTTTGTATGTACACCGTATATCACCTAATACAACATAGATACTATCTTTAGATATTCCTGAATCAATAAGTCCATGTATGTGTTTTTTAAGTTGTAGTGCTTTCCACAAGCTACCCGTAAACGACGGTGCTAGTATTAATAACTTCATACGTTGTTTTTTTATAAGTTGCTTTGCCCTGGGAGAAATAAGATGCACCCAATCTCTATTCCATCTGTGAAATAAATCAGTTATTTCTAATGGATAGAATAAATTAGTTGCCCGCTGTTTTCCTGTAAACAAATCTATTACAATTTTATTTGCTTTCATTACAAAATAAAACGTGTTTATTATATTAATAGGCGACGATATTGTTTTATTTTTATTAAACGGAATCTGTCTAATGTCTTTAGTAAGGCCAATATTAGTCGTTCCGTTTGGCGCAGGAATACCGTCTATAATATTATCGTAATAAAAGTTTATCATGCCACTCTTTAAATATTTCTTCGTACTGTTGATTACGTATGACATCTAACCGTTTGTTTTCATCAAAGAACTTTTCAAACGCTTGTGGATCATCTTCTTGACTTAGAAAATTATTTATTTGATTGTAAAATGGCATGTCGACAATTTTGTTTAAAATGGCTTGCTTGGCATGTTGAGGTGCGTTTGCTGCACTATAGTAATTTGGATGGTGTACCATATTATGCGAAACATTTACTCCTCTTGCACGGAAGTATTCCCAGAACTCTTTAATGTAGTAAATGTTCATTATACTAATAGTTTGTAGTATATATGTTTTGTGACCTAGGCTATGTAACCATTCAAACGATTTTAGAATTTTATCCCATTTAGCAGGATGACGTAGGTAATTATTCCTATCTTCTAAATCATCAATTGACACCATAAATTCAACTTGCTTAAATGCATTCCACAAGTCTATATACTTGTCGTTAATAATTGTGCTATTTGTACTATAAACTAATGTAATGTTTTTTGCTAGGTCTTTAGTAATTAAAAATTCTAAAAATTTCATATGTTTGTCTACAAGTAACGGCTCGCCGCCATTTATATAAACTTTGCGTGTGTTGTTACAATGCTCTGCTAAGTTTGCCCAAAATTGCTCGTCTAGTGGCCAATTAAACAATGACTGCGGCATATCAAATTTTCTATCATTTAATTTTTCCCAATCACTTATCCACTTAGAACTGCTTTGCGGATTGCAACTGCGGCATGCTAAATTACAAATGTTACCTAGTCGTAATTCAATAAATTCAAAGTTAACTTCTGTTAATGTGCCATCAGACTGTGTAATACGCTGTGCATCTTGTAAGCTAAACTCTAATAAGCTAGTATCACGAGTACGCTTGCTTTCATTTCCTAATGCCTCGAGCTTGTAACACTTTGAACACGGCGATGGCATTTTGCCATCTAACATGTCTTTACGGACTTGCTTAAACATATCCGAATTCATTATTTTTTCAAAGTCGTATGTGCTGTTATTTAATGTAATAAATTCACGTGGCAAATTCTGTGCTTCACTTGCACGATTAGTCATGTCGCTTTCACAACATAAAGTGACACTTCCGTGCGGGTGTGTTGCTAAATGTGTCCACGGTAACGGGCAAAATGTTTTACTCAATTGAATCCCACCATTGTTTTCCTGCAACACTTAAAGTTTCTCTAAATGTAACTTTCTGTTGTCGAATACTTTCTAAATATAAAATATTCTTTTTACCTCTGCGCCACCCGTCTTTATAATTAGGATATGCTTCTTCAAAAGTTGGACGAGTAAGCATATTCTCAAGGGTTTCTTGATAAACTTTAGTTTTAGATGTTACTCTAGGATTAATGTAGTCTAATAATTCATGTATTTGCTCGTCTAGTACTGACCTAGGTAAACACATTGGACTCATTAATACACTTGGATCAAATGCAAACGTAATTTTAAAGTAACTCTTTACATTAAGATCAGTGACTACATCAAACATTGCACGTAAATCAAACAAGCCTGGCGTAGTTAGTGTCACATCGAAAACCATTGCATCATTGCCGTACTTGTTTATTAGAAACATGCCGTCTTTAAAGTTCTGCAACCATTCGTTCCAGTTTAACCCTGTTCGTATATACTCGCCTACATCGCCTACTCCATCAATACTAGCACAAATGTTTACACGCTTAAAGTTATCTAGCATATTATATAGCTTATAGTCTTTGTAGTGCGTTCTTGACAAGTTAGTATTATATCGTACTACTACATTTTCGCTTTGTTTGGAGTCAACTAGCTGTTGCATTATACGCCAATGTATATCATACATAAGTGGTTCACCGCCTACCCAATACAACTCTTCAACTATGCCCTTGTCAACTGCTTCTTGGAGCTCTGTTTCAAGTACTTCTTTCTGGAAAGTGGCAATCTTCTTACGAGTGTTAGGCTGCATCCACTTTTCAGTGTCGTAGTTAACTTTATTGTGCTTTATCTTTTCAGTTTCCCAACTCGAACTTAGCTGTTCGCCGCACATTCGACACTTAAAGTTACATAAGTTACTAATACGATAATCAAAGCTAATAGGCTGCATGGAAGTGTAGCCATCTTCTCGTGTGCTTGCAATTATATCTTCAACTTTATGCGAAAATAAGTTTTTAGTAAAATAGTCTTTATAAGTATGCAAGTTTAGAACTTGATTATTACACACATCACACTGACTAATCTTTTCACCTGCAAGAATACGCTTGCGAATATCTTTCATATACTCACTATTCCAATGCTCGTCTAAGCTTATTGGCGCAAACTCTGTGTTATCACTGTCACCGGCGTCAATATATTGCTTTTGAAAGCTTGCATCTTCTCTACTAGCACAACACAATCTACGTTCGCCCTGTGGGCTAACATAAGTGTGGGTCCATGGTGCTGTACAAAAGTATGGACCAACTTTATCAGTCATAGGTTGCCAATGGTTTGTCTATATTTTTGTTATCAGGCGTTAGTATCCAGCCTTCTTTTTCGGCAAGTTCCATAATACTTGCGTCTGTATCAGGTATGCTATCTACCCAGTCTGTTAGAATATTAGGAAATACACTTAAACTCTTGTTTCTACGAACATCATATTGTGCATAGAACGTTTTAAAGTCTCGCCACAGTGTAGCAGGATTACTTGTACGTCTATGCGGAGCATCTACTGTGACAAGATAGTCAATTAACCGCTCAACACTTGCAAGTTCAAACTCGCTCCAGCCAGGCTTGCCTTTATTAAGCTCGTACCAACTAGACAAGTTTGCATGACAATGGTCTTTAATATGATTTGGTAATGCTAATGGGCTCTGAAAACTTGGAAAACGTAGTAAGTTTAAACTTACACTAGGTTTTCTGCTTTGAGTAAGTTCTTTTAATTTGTACACTTCATCTAAGAAGTCGGTAATTGTAAACAAGCACAAACTGTTAATAGTCATCATAATATGTACACCTTTAGTATTACCTTCTAAAAGAAGTCTCTTGGTGTTTTCTAACCACTGGTCGTATACTAAGCCGTCACGTATGTATTCTGCTTGATCGCCTGTTGCTTCACAACTTGTATATACTTCAAAGTGCTTCATGCCATGTGACTTAGCAATTAACTTGTCTATAATATCATCTTTAGCAATAAGATTTGAGTTAATAGCAAACCGCATGTCTGATTCTTGTTCATTGAACCAATCAAACAGCTTCCAGGTGTTGCCGCTCATTAAAGGTTCACCGCCTGTAATACGCAACTCTTCTAAACTATCTGCTAAACCGTTATCCCACCATTTCCAAAATGCTTGTATGTAAGGATTATCGTCGTCATTCTTATACGGCTGTGTCCAACTGCCGTCTTGTCGAAAGGCGCCTGCGCCGTCACTTACAAGGTTAGTGTATTCGCCATTCTTTTTAATATCTTTAGCCCAAGTTGTACTAAATGATGCATTACAATAAGAACATGCTAAATTACAAGTTCTATCAAATGCAATTTCAAAAGTTTTTAAGTTGACATTGCTGTTATGGTCCATATCATATGCTTGCTGCAATTCTTTGTCTGTATAGATAATACTTTTAAAAGTCCTATCACTAACAGCATCCGTTTTCATATCTTCCATCTTCCAGCAATACTCGCACTCTGCAGGACGTTCACCAGTTTGCATTTGGCGGCGCATCTCTTTCTTATGTTTAGTATTATGGATAGCAGTAAAATCTGCTTCTACTTCTTCAAGTGGAATTTTATGTGCTGGCGGGTGATGACAACTAGCAGTTGTTCCACTACCTAACCAAGTAGTAGCATTAAACCATTTTGCTCCGCAGAAACTTTCAGACTTAGTGTCTAAAACTCGTTCTTTGTACTGCTGTAATGTTTCGTCGGGTAATTTAGCCATTCCAATCCTCTAACAAATTTGCGTATTGTGGGAATACTTCTGTAAAATTTTTATTTCTTCGTTTATCGTATGCATGTATGTATCTTACAAAGTCAGCTCTGTGTTCTGTTGCTGGCTCTGTATTACGCAAGTATTCACAAAGTCGTTTTATCTGATCAAACTCTTCTAAATAAATCCTAGCATACTTATCTGGACTATAATATTTTAACCAATTCTTACATGCATTTTCAATTGTATCAGCTATTCTAACACGATCAGCTTTATCTAAAAGTGTACATTGTAAATGCGGTGGCCAGTGCATTATGTTAATACTAAGCGGCGTCCTGTTCCATTCAAAACTAGTATTATGTATTTTACGTAAGTCCATTACTGTCATAATAAAATCTACAAATGTAGGCAAACTTAGTATGTTTATAGTAGTCATAATAGCAACTGTGCTTTTTGTTTCTTTAAGAATGCGCTCTGTATTTTCAATCCAGTCATAATAGTTAAGTCCGTCGCGAGCATACTCAGCTTGTTTGCCTGTACTTTCTAAACTAGTATATACATCAACTTTAACTCCAACTGCCGCAAGTTCATTAATTTTATTAATTAATTTATCAATTAACTTCTTTTCAACACAACCATTAGTGTTAATAGCAATATCTAAACCTTGCTGCGGATGTTCAAGTAAATAATCTAAAAGTTTCCAAGTATCTTTACTCATAGTCGGCTCGCCGCCTGTAATACGTAATACTTTTAAATGCGGAAGTGCACCTGGAAACCATTTCCAAAATGCCTCTACATAAGGATTTACTTCTGATTTTTTATAAGGCATCTTTCCGCTAGACTTTAAGTAGTCTAGATTATGTGAACCGTGTTTAGTTGGATACTCTCCGTTTTGTCTAATGTCTTCCATCCACTTACTGCTAATCTCTGGACTACAATAAGCACATGCAAAATTACACGCATTACTAAAACTAACTTCTAAGTAACTAGGATATACATTATCTTGCGGATTGCTTTTAGCAATGTCTTCAAATCTGTCCCAGGCCCACGAGTCTGATGTTTTATAATGCCTATCTGAAAAGTAATCTTTATCTAAGTCTTCAATTTTCCAACAGTACCCACATTCACTAGGTCGTTCGCCATTTAACATTTTAGCACGTTGTTCTTTTTTAAACTTGCTGTTATGCAGTGCCGCTGGGTCTGCTTCTATTTCTTCTAATGGTATTTTATGTGGCGCTGGATGATGACAGCTATGGTTATATCCGTTTTGCAACATAAGGGTTGTTTGTAACCATTTAGCTGTACAGAAGCTGCAACTAACATTGTTAATTTTTTCTCGCTTGTCTTCTAGTACTGCAATTCTGTCTTCGTTACTCATCTAGCTCTTCTTATAATTCTAGGAGAATTGTTATAAACATATTTGAAGAATTTACTCTGTTCGGCATCTAATGGCTTTGTAGAAATATCAACTCCGGTTCCTGTTAGTATTTCAAATCCTAATCTATTTGCTTCTTCTTCCGGATCTATATCTTTTACTTCATTTTCCCAGAAACTGTTTAGCCATTCAAAATCACGAACATTTGCATAATCCCAATCTGTACAGTTTGTCATATAACACCCTTGACGTGCGCCTAGTATACTCCACATGCCGTTTTCAACATCTGCGCCAATTTGGCTCCAGACCATTAACCTATCATAGTTTTGCCACCACACACTCCGCAAGTCTTGTACTTTTGCACCTTGATCTAATGACATCTTTACACCTTCACGGAACCCGGCACGCCAGGACTGCCACGGAGTTGCATTTGTATATGACACACTAAAGCTATCATTAAACTGATAGTACTTGTCATCAAAACAAAATTCAACTTTACCTCGTTCATCAGACGTATCAGAATTTTCATGTGTTTTCATATTGTGTACAAACTTACGTGTCCACATTTTTAATCCGCCATTACCGTACATTAATCCGTTAACGTGAACATTGCCGCACCAACTGAATACATGCTCGGGTGTAAGAGCTAATGCATCAACATCAACTTCCTGATTAAGAAATTCTTGATCTATAATATTGTCAGCATCTACTGTGATAAAATATTCTGTTTCACTTAGATCTGCACATGCTTTGTGCGCAGCATCACTTCCGTGAACTCCATGAACACGCTTTGCCCAAGGCACTTTACTACACAAATCTGCATAGTTTTTTTCTGCATTTGGTTCATCATACGATAAAAATATAATGTCTTGATCTACAATTTTAATTATTTCGTTCATTATTCTTCCACTATATGGCTGTAATTTTCAAAGACCTTACCACAGTATACACTCACATCGGTGCGTTGAGCAACCGTTTTATTTGTTTGTAGTATAGTACATTCCTCGTTAGATAATGCTTCTGAAAATTTAACAGTTAATGTATCAAGCAAGATATTAGGATCATCTTGTTGTGTGACAAAAATTATATGATTCTTGTCTTTATAATACGCTGTACTGTTTAATAAGTCTTTTAAATTTGGTGATAGTTTTGCTCTCCAGCAAGCATTTTTTATATCTTGTATAATATAAAAAATTAAACTTTCATTATCTAAGTTTTTAGGCAACTGGTGAATACTTTTATCTACGTCAAAACTTTCTAATGTTTTATGTCTAAATTTTATCTTAAATTTAGTTTTACCGGTATCATCAGGTACTGCAATATAATCTGACAAGAGTTTACGTTCTTCAGTAAAGTCTAGTAACGTTTCCATATCAATTTCCATATACGGAGTTGATGTATCTAGTTCGTTTGTGACTTTCCAAATATCGCCGTTGTCTTCTTGGAAGTTAAGATAAAATTTTTGCTGTGTCATTTTAATTTCTCTATGATATCGTCTGTTAGGAATTCATCTTCAACATAGTGCAATATACCAGTTTGTAGGAAATTGCCTAATAATAATACTCCGTCATTTCGATAGTATCTTCCAAGAACAGATGTCCATTTTTCAGGCACTGCCTTCCATTTCTGTGCAGCGGGTTTCATATGTGTCATTGTAATAAAACTGGTTGGGTCAGTAATTTCTTTTTCGTTACCTAAAATCTTACTTACAATTGCTGCACATAAATCAATACTACACCATTTCTGATAGTTTTCTTTAGCATACTTACTGTAAAATAACGCCCAATTATTTACTACAATTTCAAGTAAGGTATAAAACTCTTTTGCAGTATCACCTTTTTTAAAGTAATGCAATGCACTATATAAATTAGGAAGTTCGTTTGAATCAAAAGTTTTTCGATAGTATCTACTAGTAACTACTTCGTTTCGATATGTGTTTACATTGCTTGTAAAGAATAGTTCATGCTTAGATAATTCTTTCCACCAATGTGTAATATCACTTACTATTAGCATGTCGGCTTCTAATACAATTGTTTCTTCATACGGACTAGCGTGATAAACTTTCCAACGATTGTGTATTTTCCAAGCTTCGCCTTCTGCACTATCAGTCCACGGAATAGGAATTATTTGATCAAATACACTTTGCCATTCCAATGGTATAATGTCATTTGTAATTAAGCTAATACTTTGATCTGCATTATATTTGTGCAAACTTAGTGCAAGCGCATATGCTTGACGCACATAATTAGTAGTATCATTGTTTTGGGCAAGTAAACAAAATCCTTTACTCATCTTTTAGTACCTCACTAATTGCCCTGTCAAGACTAAACTTGTTCATTATGTGGATATTAACATCACTTACATGATTAATGTTGTAATGTCCTTTCCAGTCTTTCTTGTCTATTAAAAACGTATACGATTCATCTTTTAACTTTACTAGTATATCAGCATCAGTTGTAAACCATAAGTTGCCTGGCATAGTTTTTGGCCAACTTGATACTTGATGACCATTTAAAATATGAATAGCTATACTAAAACTAAAATCGTTGCGATAAGTTATATCAGGAATTTGATAAACTAATCTATAGTACAGCCAGTTTTCTTTAATGTGATTAATTAAATCAAACAAAACTTTGTTCCGAGCAGTTTTCTTAAAATAGAAAACAGTAGCCCAATACATATCTACACTTCTATCACTAATCTTATCAAATAATTCTTGTCCTTCACGGTCGTGATTTAGATCAGTAACATGGCGATATAACAAGAAATCATCTGGTGCATCAAATGCATTTAGAAATATATCGTTGCCAACTATAAAGTCAGTGTCCATAACTAGCGTTTCGTCAAACGGTGTAATATCGTATACTGTTCCTCTGTCATGATTGCGCCATTCTAAGTCCCTATCACTCATAGTACCGTCACGCATAATACGCTTTTGCTTACATTCTTTCCAATCTAATTCAATTACATAATCAATATATTTTTCATAATATGGATAATTTTCAGTAAGATAATCAGCATTGTCAGTTGCAATTGCAACAGGCAAATTTAAATGTTTCTTAATTTTTTTTGCACAAAAGATTGCTTGCTTTATGTAATCGAGAGAATGATTGTTTTGCGCAAAAAGGACCACACCTTTTGTCATAAATCAAGTATTCCTTGAACTGTTCTATTTGTTTTAAGATCGTTGTATTTGTCTAAGTATTCATTACTAGCAGTAAAGTAGATATCAAGCACATTGTCGCAAAAATCATTTACGTTATCTACTTTAATAGGAGTATCGTTGTCGTCAATGAGAACAGCACTATCTTGTTCTGTTTGTACTAACATATGACAAAAATTTATAAGTTCTCTAGTTACTGAAAACTTGCCGCCATTTAAATAGTGAATACAATTTTCTAAATATTGCTCTCTGATAATACGTTTTTGACTATTTAATACAGTCATGTAATTAGAAAATTCTAAAGCTTTTTCTAGACGTTCGTCCATAAGGTAATCCTCCAGGTATACATATAATTATACACTATTAAAGGATATTTGTCAAGAGTTGATTTTAAGTATTAACTAATTCTGTAGAAACGCTGCCGTTAGGTGTTGGCACACTAACAAAGCTGCCAGTAGCTCGTCTTAGATCAATTCCTGCCTGCATTAGTGAACCAGCACCTAACAGTACTCGTTCGTCAAAGTTAGGATTGCCTTCAGCTGCGTCATAAAACGAAACTCTAAAGCGGACGAGGCTTGCGCCCACTCGCTTTGCTTGCACTTGGACATAGTTTGCTGCATATACACTAGATCCAAACTTTCTAAATATTGTTTGAAAACTAGTTGTTAGCTGATAATTGCCCAACGCACTATCAATGCCGCCACCATCAACATCTGTTGACCCATCTCGAGCAAGTCCAGATCCAGTGACGGTTGTTTTGAATTTATCAAAAACAACACTTCCTGCGCCAGCAAGCATTGTAGCCCAGTTTTGATCTTTAGTTGATAAATTAGTAGAAGTAAAACTTAGTCGAACTTGGCCGCCTGCATTAAAAAAATGTCTTCTATGATCGTCTGGGTTAGAATTTATTCGATTACCGCTACTATTTGTAGTAGCATATCCACCTGGAAAATCTACATCAAGGTCACAATATATTAAATCATCGGGGTCGCCATCGCCGCCCCAGGCTGAAGTACGCTGACTAACTAAAAAAGATCTTCCACTAGTTAGTGTATATGCTGTTGAGTGTACTAATGCTGCATTTGCTAAAGTTTCGGCTGTGTTAATGTCATTTACCATGTCATTAATACCGTTGTTTGAACTAACACCGTCAGAATTGGCACCAATAACTCTACCAGTAGTAGCTGCTGTCGTTTGTGCGTTCTGTGGTTGTTGATGATTTAAACATTTGTTAACATCTAACGTTAGCGCATTCCAATGATTTGCGCTAATAAGTTCGTCATTTGTGCTAATAGCATAGTCTTCTGCGGATGCTACAATTTGTCCATAGCCTTGCTGGCCGCTTCCATTACCTAGTATTGCTAAGACACGATTCTTAGCATTATTAAATTCAGTAGCTGGAATTAACTGTCCGGTAATTGCTACCACGTATTAATCTCCTACTTCGAGGCTTGACTGCATAGAATAACTTGGTGCTGGTACATTTACATAGGACCCTGTAGGACGGCGGAGTTGCACTTTACTAACAAGTATACCCGGAATTGATTCATCTACATTAGGATCGCCTACGTCTTGATCTTGGAATTGTATAACAAACTGAATTGCTTTATTGCTAACTTCTTTAGCAAATATTAAATATCTGTTTTCTGCATAATTATCGTTACCCAACCGTTCAAACAATGTTTGTAGTCCTGCTGTTAATTGATAATTACCAATTGCAGTATTAGGAGCGATTGGAAATAATGTGCCGCCAAATCCTGTTTTTGATGTAGTGTTTGCTTTAAATTGAATAGTTCCCATGTTGTTAAGCATAGTTTTCCAATCGTCAGCTTTTGCTTTCCACGGCCCGTCACCTGGGCTTTCAATCTGCGCACTAATATAAACTTGTCCGCCGGCATTAAAAAACGCTCTTCGGTGATCAGTAGTACTAAATGTTAACGTAAAGCTATGTGCCAATTGACCATTCCACGGTGAGAATCTTGTGTCAGAGTCTAATGTTTCTATAGTTATTTGTGTTCCGTCAACTACTCCAGCATCACCTTCTAGTCTTTCAACCTCGGTTAAGTATTGATTAAACCCGTCATTATCGCCTACATTAACTTCGTTAGCCTTTACCGTTGAAGATTGTGTAACGGCTGATAATGCAGTTGCTGATCCAGCTTGGTGTATAGATATTCTATTAATGTCTAATAATAACTGATTCATATCACTAGCATAAACTATACTTTCAGCAGCAACAGGTGCGCTATTAAGTGTTTGTCCATAACCAGTTTGGCCAGACCCGTCGCCTAATAGTCTCGATACCTTATTTTGAAGAGTATTGAAGTTCGCTGCGGAAATTCTTGTGTATGCGTTTACTGCCATGCTAGTTCCTATTATCTACTAGTTTTATTTATACCTTAAGAGTACACTCGATTAATTTTTCGTCTACACTGTCATTTGATTCTAGTGCTATGCCAACCATTGCCGTTGTTGCTAGTGTAGAGCATACTCCGTCTTGCCACGCATATAACGCTTGTCCTTTTTTAACAGATCCTGTTACTCTTACAGGCAAACGTCCTTTAAGGCCAATGTATTGTCCTTCTGCTCCACTATTCATCATAAGTGCTGGATCTGTTGAAACAACACCTATACAATAATGACTTGCACTAGCTGGAATAACTTCTGCATCACTTTCGTCACTGCCTACTGCTACTGCTGTACCAGCTGGCAATTCTTCTGCTGTAGTATATTTTTCTGCTAAGTCAGCATACCAAGCTTCAGTTGCAATACCTTGGAAACGTCTTGCATATATGTCACCTAGTGCATCTCTAATAGGAAGAGTGTTTGCTGCTGTAGCTTCACTTGGATATATTGCATCAGTTGTAGTTAATGTGCCGGTGCCTGGATCTGCGTTATAAACTGCATTAGGACGTAGCAGTGCTGTTGATAAGTCTGCTACACCCTTAACAGCATCAGCATAAACTGTAGGCCATCTTTCAGCAGTAAGTGCTCCGCCAATAGTAGCAGCAGCATATGCTCCTGGAATAATTGCATCATATCGTATTGTAATTGGATTTAATATATTGCCTTGTAAGTCTTTCGCCTTAAGATCAATAAATTGTCCATTATCATTACTAAACACTGCTCGATTATCGTTAACAACTTTAATACTAATGTCGCCGCTATCGCCAATCTGTAATCCAGCTTCTGGAAAACTTGCTAGGCCAGTAAAGCTTGCATTATTGGATTGTACATAACTTGTTGCTACAACTCCGCCTAGTTTTTCTGCATTAGATGCAGTGCCTTGTAAGCGATATGCACCTGAAGTAATGCCTCCGGAACTATTAATTGTATTTTTAAGGGTTAAACCAGGACGTATTCTATCAAATCCCGGAATAGCACTATCAACATCAGCAGTGTCAATAGTAAAGTCTTGGGCACTAAATGTCATTACTACTTCGTCATCAACAACTGAAGTAATAATATTTCTACTTGTACCTGTTGTGTCACGTACTGAACGACTTATAATTTGAGTTTGGCCTGATCCTGCACTCTGGGGTCCAATAAGTACAAAGTCGCCGCCGTTGTAGGTATAAAGTTGTTCATTACCTGTATCCCACCAAAAGTCGCCTTGTTTTAATCCTGTTGGAATACTAGCACTACTTTCTGCGCCGCCAGTTGTTCTCCATTTTAAGCCATCGTAAAACTTTAGTTTACTATTGCTACTATCAAACCATAGCTGCCCTTGTATTTTTCTAGGAGGTTCAACCTGCCCGGAAAAGTTTTCTAGCAAGAAAATCAAATTTTCATTTTGAATTTCGCCATAACCTGCGTAATTTTTACCAACTAGTTTTAAGTCAGTTGTTTGATCGATAGTACCATCTTCAATCTTCCAAGATTTACTATTACTATATGTATCTATTGTGTATGCCATTATATACCCCTATTGCGACTTAGTATTTATCTTAAATTGCATTTGTTGATTGCCAAGCCCAAACGCTGCCGGTTACCGTAAATGTCATTAATACCCTATCTGGTGAAAGATCGGCTGCTGCATTCACTGGTAAAAATTCAATATCTTGTATTACAGATTCTAGTTCCGGTGTAGTACTATCATCTGGGTCTACGTAGACACTAATATAAGACTTTTTCACGGCACTAATTTGAGCGCCGCCTGGATTATCAGGATCGTTAACTAATTGATCGACATCAATTCCTGATACTGTTGTACCTGTATAACTTGTGCAAATAACCTTAGCAGATGTTCCTGCGGGTTTTAATGCTGCACTGTATAATTGTTCTAATATAGCTTGAACACTAGCCGTTGGGCCTGAGTTTGGTGTACCGCCTGTTATAATTAATGCTACTGGATTAGTTAAACCTGTAATATCTAATGAAGTAATTACTGGTTCTTTTTTGATTTCAGTATCTACATAACCCTTTGTAGTAACTGTACTATCTGGATCAGCTTCAACTGGACTAGCAACACCAGCAATTTTTTGATTGTTAACTGTAATAGTGCCTGATGAAGTAAGATTCATCGGATTAGCTGTAGTTATTGTTGCTCCAGTTATATTTGTTTGTTGAACATCTAATGTTTGAAGTGTTCCAAGTCTTACTAAACCTTCTGCATATAGTACAGTGTTATGTAGTCTATCATTTGAAAGTGTAGTATTACCGTTGATTTTAATTGCTTTACTTCCAGGTATATCAATATGTTCACTTGAGGTCCATGAATCTGTTCCAATTGTCCAATTAAAACTTTTATCACCGTCTGTTGACCTTAGTGTAATGCCGCCTTTGTCAGCAACTGCATCTGCACCAGCTGCTTCTCCATCAACAGTTGATAATTCGATATTTTTATCTGCTACTTGTAATGTGGTCGATTCAACAAATGTTGCCGAACCTTTTACTGTTAAATCACCTACTATTTCTGTATTACCGGTAACTCGCATATCAGTATTAACATCAAATCCAACTGTTGGCGCATTTGTATAGATGCCGACTCGTTTTATCGGAGTGTTTACAAATAATACATCATCAAATGAGCTGCCGCGTTTTGTTCTTAAAGAAAAGTTTTTGTCTGACTGCTGTACTTCTAAAACAGTTATATAACCATTATTAACCTTTAACGCTGCATAAACTGTGTCGCTTACGCCAACTGTTAGACCATTCGCGTTTTTAACTGCTAAACTTCCTAGTGTGCTAGTGTTTCTATCAGTCTTCATAAAGTTAGCTTCTGTAAACGCTTCGCCTGCATCACTAATTAATGACTGTGTACTTTGTGCAGTACCTTGATAGATAAACCCTGTATCAATTGGGTTAAAACCTTTACGTATAAGTTGTCTCTTTGGTTCTCTAACATCCGTAGCATCTACTGGATAGCCGGTAATATTAACTCTTGGTCTAAATTGTGTTCTTGAAAAGATTCCAGTAAGCAATCCTGCAATATACATATATAATACAGTTTGATCTTGTCCAGTATCATCAAGTATAGTAGCAGCTTCGACAATTGTTTTGCCTTGCCCTGCGCTATATTGTGGTCCGACTAGTACAATATCTGAACCGTCATAAAAATACAACTTATTGTTAAAACTATCTATCCACAAATCGCCGGAAACTAAATTTGGTTGTGTTTGACTAACTAATGCGCCGGATGCACTTTTAAAAGTATCACCTGTATAAATTTTAAGACGCTCTTCTGAGGTATCGTACCATAACTGTCCAACTAGTGGCGAACTAGGTGAACTAGATTTTGCAAAGTTTTCTACTATTTTAACAAAGTTTTCATTAACCTTTTCGCCAAATCCTTTATAGTTTCGACCAATAAGAGTTATATCTGTAGATGTTTCGTCAATTTGGCCATCTACTAAATCAATAAGTAGATCTCCGTTGGTTTTATTAATTTTATAACTCATTATTCTCTTCCACTATATATGATATAATTTATTGTAACTGTTGGCGGCATAATATTAATAGCTTGCCCTAAAGGCTGACTACTTTCTATTCCGCCACTGTTTAGTAATCTTTGTGCAGAATTAGCTTCGTTTGGACCCGAAACTTGTTCAACATTACTATCAGCAGTAGGATCTTGTCTATCTTGATAAACATAGTACTGGTTTTGATCGCTATCCTGTAAGTCATGTACGTGGTCCGGTAGTTGATTAACTGAAAGTGTTATTTCTTCACTACCGTCGGACACTCCCATAACATCTGCCGAAGCAGCTAGTACAACATTAGCTGGTGTGCCTCCCATGTTGTCAGCACCCATTGGCATTCTGCCTCTGAAGTCAGGCAACGCAAATTGTCCTGGTGTCGATGACGAAGAAGCTTTAAAATTATAAGAAATTGCGCCGAATAGTTCCGACCAATCATTTATAATAAGTTCTCGTCCATCACATAATAGCCAACCTGCTGGCACATTAACGCCACCAAATGGCAATATAACGCCGGCTGGCATACGAGGTATAGTTTTTAAGAAATCATTTTTAGTTGTATATTTTAAGCCCTGCGCTTGACTATTTCGATCATCTACTAATATAAGGTCACTTCCATTAACGTCTGATATTGGGGGCTTTGCGTTAATAAAGTTGTTTGAAATTTCTGTTCGGAATTTTTTTATTAAAGGTTGCTCGCCTGCTGCAATACCGTCTCCGTTATTAAAGCTTGGATCTTGAAACGATCCGTCAAAGCTAACTGGAACTATAGTTGTAACATCACCTTCCATTATAAATGTAGTTCTATCAGTTAATTTGTTTGACTGTGTCGACGATCCTACTAGTTTACCTGTTAATGTACCAAATACATTGCCTGCTGTAATTGTAGTAGCGTATATTGCTCTATATCTATTTAAATTTGCGCCAATATCTCGTATATTATTGTCATCAGGTACAACAGATTGTGTAGTTAGTAGATTATTTAATGTAGTAGCTCCGCCAACATTTAAATTTTGCTTAACTGCTGCACCACCGCGTACTATTAATGCACCGTTATTAATAGTTGTACTTTGTGTAGTACCGTTAACTAGTAAATTTGCACTAGTTTGAATACTTCCGACAACATCGAGTGCTTCTTCAGGAGCTTCTGTATTAACGCCTACTCGTAAATTAGAATCAACACGTATAACAGTTTTAGTTTGATTGCTATTTCTAACACGAAGGTCAATATTTGAACCACCTACATTATGTTGAATAATTCCTGCTGTGCCTTCAACTCCAACAGTTAATTCAGCATTAACTCCATAGTTAATGCCTTGGTTATTTTGTACATTTAACGGAAAAGTAGTAGTACTAGTAGTGTTTCCTCTAAGAAAGTCACCAGCAGCAACCACTGTATTATTAACAATTAAGCTTTCTGCTTTTTCAGCAGTACCAAAGAATTTGTAGTTACTTAATCCATCTGAATCAGTGTCTCGAGATATAACATTAAATCCTGGATTAATTTGTGGGAAGCCTGCAATAGTTGTTTTAGGTACAAAGGATGCATCTGATCCTGATATAATACCCACTGTTGCTCCGGAAACCTCTATTCGTAGGATAGTATAAGCAAGATTGTCTTGAGCAGTAATTGACTCTGCTTTAACACCTGAAGCTAACCCTTCCGAAAAGCTAGGACCTACTAAAATCCAGCCGCCACCTGTAAACAAATACAACTGCTGGTTATCTGTATCAACCCATAAGTCGCCTGTTTGGGCATAGGCCGGAGTATCAATAGATTTAGTAATGCCACTTGACGGAAGCCAATTAGTTCCATTATAAACTTTTAATACATCTTGTCCTGCATTTTTATCCCACCATAATTGTCCTTCTGACGGATTAGTAGGCTCTGAAGTATTTGCAAAATTTTCTAGTAAGTGAAGAAAGTTTTCTGCAACTACTGCACCGTATGCTGTAGTATTGCGTCCTGGAAAGCCTAACGAAGTTTCTCGGTTAATTGTACCGTCTTCAACTGTAATAGTGCCTTTTGCGTTTGCAACATCTGTGTAATTAATTGTATATGGCATGTATTATCCCTCGTTAAATCCAGTTAAACTTTGTACTCTAACTGTATAGTCAATTTGTATAAGTCTATTAAGACTCTTTTGCACTGGATGAAAAATAACATGAGTTAATAGTCGGCCTGCGCCGCTAGGACTATATGCTTTTAATCCTAATTCGTCAAATACATATAAGTTGCCTGAGTTAGATGCTGTATCAAATGCATCTTGGCCATTTGGCTCACCGTAATCAAGCAAACAAGTTACTAAAATATCAGTGTAGTTTGTTCCGCTTATATGGCGTATTTCTGTTTTGTTTCTCGACGGATCGATGTTGTTTACACTCCGGTCGTCGACTACTTTAGTAAACGTTTGATTGTATAAACTAGCATTAACTCCTGTTGAGTTTGGAGTTAAGTATGTAATAACACCAGTAGGATCAACTGACGTTCCGCCGTTGCCGAAACTCATTTCGTTAATCCAACCTTGTCCTGCATTACTTAAACTTTCAGCTAGTGAAATACTCATATTTTCGTAGTGAATTGCGTTACGCTTGTCAACAATAATTTCACCAGATTCTGGATCGTGGATCTTTATGTGTCCTTGTAACAGTATTCCCTGTGTGTCTTTAAAATTATCAGCCATATTTATTTTTTCCTGTCAATGTATTTATCGCGGTAGATTAATTGTCTTGCCACGTAAGAAATTCGCTACGTCAGTATTTGAATTTCCTAATGGTTTAAATGTTAACGGAGACGTTGTTTCAATCTCTCTCCAATCAATACCTAATTTTCTAACAATTACTAGCGTGGTTTCTGGTTGTGGGGGCGACGATAATCTTACATATGCGCCTTCGTTAATGTTAACAGCAAATTCTGCCTGTTTATCTGTATCACCATCTGGGCTAAACTGACCAAGTGAAACATCGTATACTTTAGATGAAGCATTGTTTAGACGTTTGCCGTTTGCAAATACTTCAATATTTAGTGCTTGCCTGTATGCGTCAGGTATGCCGCCTTCGTTAAACGGTGCTTGATACCAATCTCCTGTTTCTGCAGGATTTGTAACTACATCAGTAAATGCTTCTGGTTCAAATGGCAGTAATATTTGAACATATGGTAATAATTTAGTTACCACTAAGCTTGTTTCTACACGTATTGTAGGAACTTCTTCTCGTGGATTATAAATTACAACATCATACGCACCAACTGGCATTGATTCAGTATGGAACTGGATTTCTGTTGCTGTACTAGATACCTTTTCAAGTGTTCTAGCTGCACCGGTCTCGTCTTGCATAATAACCTGTACACCTGATCTAAATCCAGTACCTGTAATCGTTGCAATTTGCTCATATACATTTGCAACACGCACCGGAAACACAGTATTATTATTAAAATCGTAAGTAATACTAGTTACTGTAATATCTGCATCATTAGTTGGGTATAATACTGTCATATCAGTATATTTTCCAGCAACTGCTGTTACTCTTTCTTCTGTGTCTTTATATGGAAGAACACTATCAATACTTTGATTGTAAAATTGCGTCCCTGCAGGATATACATCTTTAACTCCAGTACCACTAGTGCCTCGACGTAACTGCTTTAATGTATTGCCATCTCTGCGCAAGTATTCAATACGCTCGCCATTAATGAATATCACACCAGGAGTTTTACTAGTAACATCTGGAGTTGGTAATCTATCATAACCTTCTGTTACTATAATACTTCTATCGTACCAATTTAATGGGCTAGCCAAATAATGCTCGTCCTGTGAACTCAAACGTAAATATGTTGTTTTATTGAGCATGTCTTTAAACTGCCTCCAGCCAAATCTGTTTGATATTGGGGGATTAGCAAAATGTAATACATCAATAACATCATAGTCATTAAGTGGAGTAATAAAGTTTACTGTTTTCTTATTTTCTAAAAGTATATAGTCAGCAGTTGGAGTTAAGAACTTACCGTTTACACTAAGCCATACATAATCAACACTTACTGCTTCTTTTCTTAACTGAAGTATACCATTTTTAAGAGCTCTATAATCATGGTATCCTGCTGAATCAACTGTCATCTGTGTGCGTTCAACAACATCATATTTTTCACGTTGAATACCTAATCCGTCATGATTACTATACTGGTATACCTTAATCTTATCACTTGGTGAAAATACTTCATCAAAGTAAATTCTTGCAGGTAGTGGTACAATTTCAACATTAATAATGGTGTTATTGTCATAATCTGATCCGCCGGTTAAGACTGTTACAGAAACAATTCTACCTATATCGTCTACTACTAACTCAAACGTTGCTCCTACGCCAACTTCTGACGAAGCTGCTATGCCAGAATCAGCATTATAACCTCTGCCGCCGCTTAATACGTTAATGGAAGTAATAATACCATCTGTAACATTTGCTGTAAGATTTGCAGGAACTCTTGCGCCACTAGTATCTACAAAGTCGTTTGCACTATCGTAATATCCAAATCTATATTCACCTGAAGTTATTACAAATACTTTAAGTTCATCGCCTGCTGCTGCAACCCCACTATTTAAAATTATAGTACTACCTGCTTGTGCATCTGGTGTAATATTTGGATTAAAGCTGCCGGCACCTTCGTAAGTCCATTCTTGCAGGAATTCAAGTTCTCTATCGTTTAAGAATACTTTAAGTTCTCTACCTTCGCGACTGCCTACAGGAATCTGCCATACCTTCATTTTATATTCTAATACATTAGTTACTACTGTAAACACTTCACTATAGCCTGCATTTAATACTCTATCATTATTTACAGTAACAATAGTATAATATGATGTAGGCTGCTGCGTAAATGGTGCTTTAGATAATTCATATGATGTTGTACTACCGTCTGGTATTAATTCATCAATAGTTACTTGACTAAACGTATCAATTTCGTTATCAAAAATACCAAACTGTATTAATCTGCTAGCACTTGGCGTTTCTGCAAATTTTATACTAACAAAATTATCATCGTTAACTAATTCAAAGGGTAAATCTTTGCCGTTTACAGTAACGTATGCACGATGTCCTGCTTCGTACGGAACTGGAGTAATATAAAGTTGTGTGCTGCCATCAGTAGTTAACTCACCGTAATCAAGTAAGTTAGTTCCGCCTAAACCAAATGCAACTACTGAAATATTATCACCAGCAGCTGGAGTATTATATAAAGTAACTTCATTAGTAGTATAATTTATTACATAAGCAGCAGTATCTACTATAGTATAATTTACTTTTACAATCACGTTATTATCCGAATAAGGAGTTGTTAATAAATTAAATGTATTTGTTGTGCCGTCACCTAAGTAGTTGTTAACTTGTAAGTCAGTCCAACTACCACTAGAAGGTCTCTCAAATACTGTTATATCCAAAGTGTCCATTAATTGTCCTGGAACAACTTCTTCTGGACCGCTTGACGTAGTAGCTGTGACAAATCCGTCGCCGTCGATAACAATTTCTTCTGCTGCAATACCTGTTGCAGTAGTGTATGCTAAGTCACCGCCTGTAACTGCTGTATCATAGTTATCTTCTGCTATTTGTAAACTACCATCCGATGACGCCTTACGTATTGTTAGTGACTCTAAAGGTGGATTATCTTCGCCGCTTGCCGATAATTGATCAATGACAGCACGATATCCATTTTCGTTTTCAATTGTGAAAGTATCCGTTGTTCCGTCACCTGTTATTGGTGCCATAATAGCATAAGCATTATTAATCACTGTCGACGTGCCATCATAACTTTCATCATCTATTCTAACATTGTTAAGATAAACGTTGTACTTTACTCCATTTTCTAATGGCTTAGCTAAATTAAATACCAACGTTGAGCCGTCAGTAGTAAATGTTTCATCTTCATATGTTTCATCAAAGACATCCCATACACCTTCATACCAATTGTCGCTGTCCCATCCTGCGTTTCCGCCAAAGTTAAAACTCTTAACTTCAACGCCGCCGTAATCAACACCTTCCATTAATTGCGATATGTCATTACCAATTTGTCCGCTTGTTGGATTATAAAATAAGTTAATTCTATCCTGTGCATCTAACCATTTGATTGACTTTTTATAATTAACTGTAATTACTGATTCGTTTGCCGGTGGGTCAATAAACTCAATTCGGCCATAAAACTTATCGTACCCATCTTTTACGTTATTATAATTATCGTATGTATAGTTACTATTAAGAATTAGCTCGCCATCAACTAATACTTCAATAGTGTTTGTACGCATATCCATAGGCCAAGCTAAGTCAAACACAAGTTGTGAGCCAGTTGCTGCAAATGTCGACGTTTCGTTTAATTCAGTAATAAAAAACGCTCCACTTATTCTATCAAACTTAACAACAGTGTGCATACTTCTTACAGGACTATTTCCAATTACTGCTGCAAGAGTTGCAGGAGTACCATATTCTCTAAGAGTACCGTTAACTGTTATAGTTGGAATTGAAAAGTACCCTGATCCAGGTGTAATAACTACAGCATGTGATATTGTTCCGTTTGGACCTAAGGATACTGCTACTTTAGCATTTCCTTCAATCTCAATTTCCGGCGTAGATACATAACCACTACCCGGGTTACTTATTACTACTTCAGTAATTTCATAAGAAAGATTATTAATCCAATTTTGATCAATTGCGTCTGTTAGTCCTGTGCCAAATAGCACTCCGTTAACTACTTTAACATCGTTTGTAGTTATCATTCTATTGTCAGTATTGTATCTTGGAGGTGAATCAAAGTCAGTAACTATATTTGAAACTGGTTCAATTTGTCCGTAATTAGATACGTATTCTCTAATTGTGGATTTATAAGGTTTAACTTCTTCTATGTAATCTTCATAACTTGACAAATTATCATTCTTAAATGTAGTACGTTGAGATAAGGCGCCTACATTATGTTGAGCTCTTATAAAGCTAGTTTTAAATGCCCAGTCAACATACCCTTGTTCTGTAAATACGTATCTTAAACAAACAAAGAATATATCATTAAATTTTGTTTGTAAATCACCAGTAAATATATCATCTTTAAGAGCAGTTAATATTCTTCTTATTTCTTCTACTGGCTGTAAGTCAAAGAACTGTGTATCAAATGTTTGATTATCAAAACCTACTGAACTGTTATCGAAACTGTAAAGTATGTCTTTAAATTGAATTGTTCCGTTTTGCTTACCAACTGTTTTATAATTTACTGTATAATCAGTTGTTATTTGATTATCAATTTTTTCTAATAATAACCAACCTTCGCCGCCGATGTTTAAGATCTTTACAATGTCGCCAAAGCGATCGTCAAGTTCTTGTAAGGCATATGAAAAATCAACTACATAATTAACTTCAGTAAATTCATTATAATTAGTAGCATACCAATCACAATAGTCCCAGTATGCATTAACGTTGTATGACTGAGTAGCAATCCTTAACCAAGCATTTGACACTCTTTCATATAATGCCCATTTTCCTGCAATACTTTCATCTGCATTAACTAAAACTGTATACTCTCTAACCTTAATCGAAGTATCACTTCCGTAATTAATACCTGCATTTAATATATTAACAGCAGTTACTTGGCCTGTTGCATTTATTACTAATTCAAATACAGCATCTGATCCTTGTCCGTCTATTTTGTAAGTTGGGGCAGTTTTATAGCCTTTACCTGCATTAATAATATCAACACGTAAAATTTTGCCGTCTTCAATAATTGGTGATAATTTAGCTGTTTCTGTATTAGTAAACCCAACAAACTGTAAGTCAATTAATGCATCAACAGCAACATCATATTTCTGAGACACTAATGTCGGAGCTTCTTCAAATTTAGTTAATGCATTAAAGTTTCGTTCGTCAGTAATCAAATTATCTTTGAATATTAAGTTAACTCTTTCAATCACTTGCTTTAATGCTTCTGATTTATTAACAAACCAACTTTGTCTAGGCTTATTAAGAATACCATATCTATCTTTTACTGAAAGGTTTGGATCAGGTACTGGTCTAGTTTGCACATCGTACCCAATTAAACTATCAAACATTTTTTGAACAATGTCTGTATAAGGAGTTGAAAGTCCTTCTGTTAAGATTTGATATCTGTTATGCGTGTTTGAATATTTGTCACTATGTGTCCAATATTGTACGTTTAGTATTGTATTAGTATCTTGGATTAACGAATTGCAATTAAATAATGCAAATGACGAGCTATCAAAAATTGCAACAAACTTATAATTTTGACCTGCTGGATCTTCAATAAGTTTAGTAACAGTTTCAATACTAATACTCCTGCCTGGCATATCCGGAACTGATGTTTTATTTTTAACCCAAAAGTAATAATAATTTGTAAATTTCTGAGATATATTATCGTATTCTTTACGCTGAGAAAATACCTCAGCGCCATACTTACTAGTTCCAGTAATTCCAGCTGATTTCCCGTCAGCAGTTTGTGATTTCTTGTCCCAAGCCGACGGAGTGTGCTTAGATTCTACCCATTCGTACACATCTATAGACGCACCTGGATACAATTTATTAAAGTTATTTGTTTTATAAATTGTATTACCTTGATAAACATTTAAGAATTTAGCATTTGATAAGTCCCACCAAACTTGGCCAATTTGTCGCTGTCCCCAGCTTGCTGATTCGTTTATATTTAATGACGCTATGCCAGTAGTGTACATTGCAGGATCTATTATAGATTTATATCTAATTTCTTCATCTGCTGGGCCTGCAATTTTTCCTTGTATCGGATCTATATAATCTAAATGATCTATTACAACATTTTTATCTAGATCATACAACATTACCTTTTTAATTTTTTCTAAATTAGCTGGAGCAGAATATTCTCTGTGTGTTTGCCATACTGTTTCAGCATCTGGCCTTCTATAATCTAGCACTAATCCATCTTTATTATTAGTATTTTGATAATCTGGAATTGAAACATATAAATGATTATTTTTAGCAACAATATTTCTACCAAAAGTAATTGATTCAGCAATATTATCTCGGTTAGCATAAGTATGGTAATCAATAGTTTGACCAAACACTAAGCTATCATCAATTCTATCATACACATATACTACGCCGTTGTTTATAATTGTATTTACAAACGCTGTAAATTGATTATCGTAAACTGTACTTGCGTTGTCAAAAGTAGTTACATCATCACTTGATGCATTGTATGCACTTACATACAATGTTCTGCCATCAAATTCTAAATTTTTGCCAAAGTCTTCGCCCTTAATAGGAGTTGCACTTCTTAAAGTCTGTACAAGTTCAAACGTACTATTTACTTGCTTATAAACATAAACTGCTCCAACATCTGTACCAAGTGTCGAATCATCTGCGCCAGGCGCACCTACTGCTATTAATGTTCCATCTTGACTTATACTAACCTTTGCTCCAAATTGTATGTTGGTATCATTTACCAACGGAGCATCTAATTCTTGACTCTTTTGGTAATTGTCATTTATATTTCTATAAACAATTACTTTAGTAGTACCGTTTGTATAAGTTGCTGTGGTTATTAATACTTCTGCATTATCACTAACGTCAAACGATTCAGCAAATTTAGTTAAGTTAGTACTATTAAGTTGTAAGCTACTATCGCCGCCTAGAGTAAAGTCAATCAATACCCAATCTTCAGCTGGCACTTCAATAACTCCGTTGTTATCTACAAACTGATTGTAAGCAAGAGGAATGTTTCTCTTAGCTTTATAAAAATCACCGTTTGCATACTGTACAATTTCGTCAACAATATAGTTTGATTCCTTAGTAAAGAATCCTTTGTAGTCATAATCTTCAGGAAGTGTACTAGTATTATTAGGAACATATCCTAAGTAATCTATGCTACGAATAGAATCATTAGTAACTAGTTGCCACTCTGTTGCAATAAAAGTAGTACCGTCGCCTGCAATGTTAGTAAGTGCTTTATAGAAATAACCATTATAATAAACATACTCATCTAAGAAGTAAGGTCTATCTACAGTAAATGTGCCTCTATAACGCTTATCTTTTGCGATTTCCCAATTATATACAACTCCTTCATCGTCAGTGCCTTTATTTACAAAGTAAATTTTTCCTGGATTAGAAAGTGTGCCATTACCTGCGCAACCAATAAATGCTTTATATAAATTATTACGTTTAGATATTTTAATAGATGAACCTAACCGCAAGTTTTCTTGCTGTTCTGGAACTATAAATGTATCAACAATATTAAAAGTTGATACTCCGGTCTTTTCGTAAACTGTAAAATACCCGAAGTTACTTAAATTGTTAGATATGCCATCTCTGTCAGCTTTAACATTAAATACTTGTTTATAATCAAAGTTAGTACTCGACGGAATATTAGGCTCAGTTGCTGCTCCTAATATTTCAAAATCTTTATAGATCAAATACTCTACTGCAACTAATGTACTATTTACAGGCAAAGCTTCGATCTCAGCAGCTAGCTGGAATACACATAGTTTACCAATACCAATAGTGTCTGATCCAAGTGCATTTGCATTAATGTCACCTAATACTGTATCAGCTCGATAAATTACATTACTTTCTGTAGGGTCTCCTACCATTTCAAGTAAACGATTGTCGCCTGTTGGTTCCCACGTTCCTATTACATCCGTGACATATATTCTAGCTTTACTATTATTGAATTTCTGATAATGCACAATCTTAGCAGATGATCCTGTTTGGCTACCAGCAGTGCCGTCATCTTTCTTTAAACGCTCTCTTACAAACTGCCCAAGTCGAGGTTCAAGCGGTGCACCTACATTTTGAACTTGATCAATTTCATCTAAGTCAAAATCAATGTAGCCGTCCCATAAGCCAAATAATGTATGATTTTTATTTGTATCAGTATATGATAATCCAGTAGTAGTTAAATCAATAACTGTACTAGTTGCAAAGGATGGTAATCTAAGTATTTCTAATCCGACAATATCGCCTACAACTAATTTATCTGTAAGTGTTTTAGGAGCTCTAACAACAAACAAATCACTAGGAATAATATCTAAGTTGCCTGCTGGTCCCGGTAAGCCTTGGTATGCCAATGTTCTAATATAACTATTAATTGAATTATCACCAATAGTAGTTTCAGTGTTATTATAATCGTATATGTTTCCGCCAGTTGCTTGAATATCAGTTTTTCCTGCAACTGCTACATTATAAACTGCAAGGGCTCTTCCTTCGTCACTGTTTATATTATTAACTGTTACTGTACTACCAATATCAAAGTACCAATATCCACCAAGTGATGCACTAGTATCAATATTTTCTACAGGTGCTTGCAATGCATATTCGCCAACAAATTCACCACTTTCTAAAAATAGTGTGCCGGAAGTTTCCCACGTTCCTGACGTTCTATCAATATAAATTGTAGCACTGCCTAATTCTGTATCATTGTAAACATATGTAACGTATCCAAATACATCATTACTATCAACTTGATCACCGACTTGAGGAATACTTGATATTGTACTAACATATAATACAACGTCAACTTTTTTCTGTATCACTAAACCGCTTTCTAATAGACTTTCATCAACTCCCGTTACATCACCGTTAAATGGCTGCCTTTCTTGTAACAATGGACGCTGCTGTCCTATTGAATCTGTAATAACATTCCAATCAAGACTTTGATTTGCTGTTGTGTTTAAGTACCAATCAAGATATACAGTGTCACCAGGTGCAGTTGCATTATATTGATCGTATCCTGCTCTTACTAGTATATGGTCAGTGTCTACATTTGTAAATGGATAATTGCCCATAAGCAAATTAGTAAATGTTTCTTCGCCTGCATAAACAGCATTATCTTGTAGTACTTCGACTATAGAAGTAAAACTACCAAACGCTTGTTCAGAATCAGCACCATTAATATCTACAACTACTTCCCACAAACGTTCTGCATATTCTACAACGTCTTTATTTTGATAATCAGTTGCAGGGTTATATGTTCCAAAAAATCTAGACTTAACATCTGACGCTTCTGGTGCGCCAATAAGTAAATACTTGCCGTCTTGACTAAATGCTTGGCTTGCACTAAACTGTTCATTTGGACTAGAAATACCAGTCACCGGATCTATTGTTTGTACAAATTGATAATTTTGACTGTTACCGCCTCGTGAATAGACTGATGTTTTTCCATTGCCTTTTCCGGGGCTACCAATTGACATTACACTATTACGATTGTCAACTGCAATGCTAGTACCATACAAGTTATCTTGTCCTGCATCATCACTAGGAAGTAATTGCAACAAATTATACACTTGCTTATTTTTAATTACTTTCCAGTTTTCATTATTGTTTTCAATCCATAATAAAGAATCATCTTTTAACGATGTTTGAGCAATTTTATTAGCTTCAGTTAAATTTGCAACTTTTACAGATGCAAATTTAGTAACTAGTCCTAAGCAGGCAGCAATTAGTTCAAGTTGTGTTTCTGAATTAATATACACTTTATTAATGTCAACTTTTACAACTTCAAAAAACCCTTCTAAGGAAACTTCTGTTTGCCTTGTTGTTACGTACTGAGATGAATCGTCAGGTTCATTAGTTATTGTTACAATATTGTTAATACCAATAATATTACCTACTTTAATATCTGTAGGAGCAGTATTTAATATTAATTCTACTTGGTAAGCAGCAGCATTATCAACTATTTTAACTGGCAATGTTTCTACTTTAATTAAATTAGTCTCTACATGTTGATACTGCAATACATCCCAGGTTGAGCCCTTGGCTCCGACCCATATATAGTCGTTGTTATTTAAATTTTGAATATTTAAACTTAAAATAGAGTTATAAGTATCTAAAGTATATTTTATATCATTAGTGTTTACAAAGCCCGGTGAACGAGTATATTGTAAATAATCAGTTGCACTTGGAAAAGTGTTTTGTGTATAGCCTGCTGGCTTTTTAAAGACTTCAAAGTCTTTAATTCTGTAGATTAAATCTGATGCAGTACTGTCAACATTAGTAAGATTAAACGGTTGTGGATTTAATTTAAACTTGCTCTCGTCTAATCTAAATTCAATTTCGTCAAATCCTTCCGAGCCGCCGTACTGCCCTTGCTTAATAGCCCATTCTTCGTAAAAATCAAGACTCTCTACTTCGTTAGCACTTAATACATCAAATAACTTATCAAGGCTATTACGAGTTCCTTTTTCTTGTATCATTCCTTGATAAAACTTATACTGACTAACTTCATCATTAATAATATTTTCAAGGTAATCTCTTTTCTGATACCCTATTAAATGCTGTGCTGTTTTTTGCTGATTAATATCAAAGTTATCAGTATCTAAATCATAAAAATCTGAAAATTGATTAACTTTGTATTCAAAGTTTGTTACTAAATTACTTTCTGGAGCAGCATCTAATTGTGTCCAGGTAGAATTACTAAAAGTTTCAGCGCCAGCAATATTCGTATTAGCAGAGTAATAAAATTCTTTGTACTTAACAACATCACCAACTGAATAATCTTTCCAAGATTCCCAAGACTTAGTAGTTATTTCCGAATATAAGAATCCTGGAATATTCAAACTACCGTCCCATTCAGTAGTCCTGTAACCGAATGTTTTAATACGTTCCTGTCTATAGCCGGTTGTAGGCTGGTAGATAACATCGCCAAAGATTGACGTATTATCAATTAGTACAACATGCTCTTTTTGTACAACAGGAATTTTTATTGCATAAATGCCATCTGAAGTGTTTTCATTAGCTGATAATTTAAAGATATTCTTTTCGTATCTACTTATTTTAATATATTCATTATTAAGAGACCGACCATCTGATTTTATTAATCCGTTAGTATTAATGCCAGCATAAATGTCATCCACTACAGCATACTCTGTCTCAACATATAATTGATCAGCAGCTGGACTTAATGATATAATTGCGCCTGCAGACCAATTTTGCGCTGTCCAAAACATAAATTCTCTTGATGAATTCTTCCAATCGGAAATAAGTTTATCATTACCGTCATAATATTCAAATTTGAGGCCTTGACTAATTAACCAATTTTCGTAGCCTAGTAAAAAGTCAACAACTTCCTGTACTGTTTTTATTATCGATCCGTATGGCAATGTAAGCACAGTACTAGAGTTGAATTTTCGCTTAAAGGAAGCGTCTATGCCGCCCGTTACGGGCAAGGATGGCAACTTTGCTAGTGTACTAGCATCAAACGTAGTAGTGCTTGTAAACGCTGCTGTAGCCCGGTAATACGACTGATTATGCTGCACTATTGAATCTTTAGCATAAGTTTTGTTTTCGGCCCAAGTAGCAAACGGCTCTGATATACCGGCAATATTAACATTTGTATCTTTTGCGGAATTAATTGCTTTATGATATTTAAATGCAGGTGATTCTTTGTCATATCCCCTAATTATAAATCCAGCAGGTTGCAATTCAATAATTACGCCACTATAATTAATAACTCTAATAGGTGAACTAGTATTTAAAATTATTTGATAATTTTCTTCTGGTACAAATACATTATTGTTATTTAAAGGAGTTCTACTATCAAGGATTAATTTAAATTTACTCTTGTCAGTAAACCCGCCCAATTTAAACGCTAGCATATTTTTTATAGATCTTAAATTTGTTTTATACTTAGTGTAGGCACTAGACAGATTTGATGCCATGTAATCTGCAACATAGTTAACTACGCCAGATGTTAATACCTTTGATGCATCATTATATGTATTAGGAAATACAAGGTCGGATAGTTTCAAGTGTGTCATAGTTGGCTTGTAAACTATTTGATCTATACTATTCTTAATCTGTCTAGAACGGTCATAGCCAGTAGCTAATAACGAAGCTGGAGAATTAATTGCCCAACTTGTTATTAATGCAAAAGGATATTCAGAACTACTTAACCAAGCACTTTCTACAGGAGCACTATCTCCAAATATAAAACCTTCAGTTAAATTTGAATTTTCGAAGCGTTTAGGAATATTACAATCTGATGGACCTAATAAATTGCCTGATGCGTCAACAGGAATAAATGTAGTTAGGCCCGGGCGTAAATATCTTTTATCAATTTTAAAGCCCTTGTTAGGTTCTCTTATAATACCTGCTTCTAAGTCTTCCCACATTACTAAATTATTTCTTGTATACGGAGCTGGGCCGTATTGTGCTTCCCACCACGATGGCTTAATTGTAAAACCAATCATCTCCCAAGGATGCGTATTTGGACGCTCTGTATCAAAATAGTAATTAAAGATGCCGCGCCACCAACCTGGTAACGTATCACCGTTTTTATCTTTTAATGAAGAATAATTAAACGTAAAATTATTGTCTTTTTCATAAAACCTATTTTCAGTATAATCTTCGTCAACTAACGACAGCCATTGAATAAAGTCTGCTGTCATAGGAGTAAATACTTCTGTTCTAGTAAATGCAGTAGTTCTATTTAATCCAGGTAAGTATGAATGAACACTGTGTATTGATGAATCGTATGCTGTTTTAATATTATTAAAGATTCTTTTTTCTAATTCTAATATTAAGTTATCTCTATAGTCACCAAATGCCTTTATTAAACTACCGTCATGGCCTTTAATCATACTAACCGGAGTTTTATATGAGTCATCTTCATACAATACTGGTTCCCATGCAGGGTACAATCCTAGTTTACTTGGTGTTGCAGGAATATAAGAACCGTTTGTTGTGTCGTACTCATTAATTTCTAGTATGTCGCCAAAGCTTTTTGCTATAGTAACTTTTAAGAATCCTTCGCTGTTAAACGTATAATCCTTTCCGTGCGTTAGTTGTATATCATTAATATACACTGTTACAGCACTATAACTTAAATCAGTTAATGTAAACGGAGTTGTTAGTGCAAAAAATTGTGAATCAATATCTTCAATTGTTATTTTAGTAGTAATTGGCGCACTAAATGCTAACATATCACTAAAGTAAAACGGCATAGCATTTGTTTTATCTTTTGTAATTTCTGTTAGGATAGCGTCAACGTGCTGCTTAACTGAACCCTCAAAGCCAAGCGATTCAGCAGTTTGCATAAACGTTCTTTTAAATTTTCCGTATTCTTTTTTAGCAAATCTTAATGATTTTATTAAATTAGATTCTTCGTCAATTAAACTATACATTGCTAAGTTTAATGGTGAACTGTGCTTAATAAACTTTTTACCATACTGACTTGCGTTAGCAATATCTCTTAAATTAGAATTTCCTGGAAAAGTTCCTGTAAAATCTGTTAAGTTTTCTGTTATGCTTGATATATGATCTGAAACTTCTCCTAATGTAAATGTTGATACATCATCATTAAGTGGATTCTTTTCTAAGTTATTTGCAATTTCGTAATAACCATTATTATTTTTTGCAGTTGCAGATGAACACTTTAGAATAATCGAAGCGTCTTTTGCTAAAGTAGTTAAAAATCTTACAGTTTTAAACTTATCTGCACTATTAAATAATTCGTAATCTGTGCCTTCATATTGTATAGCATTGTTAATGTACACTGATACTTTTAAATCTTGTAAATATGCACTTTGATCGAAGCAATTAATCGGATATGTTGTTCTAGTATTATCATTAATATATTGTATAATAACTTGCTGTTCACTCTGGCAGAAGGCTTTAACGTATGTGCCCACAACTTCGTATTCATTTAAATTATTATACTGTCTTAAAAAACCGTTGTTAACGTCTATCGGAGTAATAACGTCATTTATTTGATATTGAAATTTGTCAGTATTAAAGCTAAAGTCAAAAACAATATCTCCCACATTTGATATACTTCTATAACTTAATGGAAAGCCTAGAGCAGTATCAGCAGTTCCTGTTCCTACTTTATAGTTAAATAATTTAGTTCCTCTAAAGGACGAAGCATTATAAGTTGTAGTATTTGAATAACTAATATCATTAGAATCAAATACATCAAAAATAGGAGCTTGGTTAACACTAGTTTTCTCTTGTGCTAGATTCCACGTGATACCGTCAAAGTACCAAATTTTGCCACCATATTGTGTACCCCTTACAACTAATGCATTTTCGCCTGCAACCGGAAGACTGTCAGTAGTTGCTACTAAACTAATTTGGCCGCCTGCGCCGCTGCCAGTAAATTGTATAAACTTTACTTGGAAAATCCTACCGTTAACTAAAGGGTCAGTATCATTTAAAAAGAGAATACGCATGCCTTCGGTTAACTGCACACTATCAACATTATATCCTAAACTGCCTTCAATTGTGCTAAATGCATCAGTAGTAAAATCATCAACTAAGTCAATTACTTGTTTATTTTTAGTTCCAAAATTGTAAAGTTTTAATCCTTTATCAAATTCGATAATAGGACGATTTGCACGTTGAGTTTGGTCAATTAGAATTTGATTATTATTAATACTAGCTGCTGAGTCAATGACACCTTTATGGAACCAACGATTATATCTTGACCAAAAGTTACCATCTTGGCTTGCTCTATTAATAGTAATATAATCTTTATCTCTAGGATAACCAATTGCTAAACTAAATGGCAAATTATCAAATCCTGTGTCTTCACTATCAAACGGTATTTCTTGATCGATGCCAACTGGAAAAGATACCTCAACGTCTAAGTCAGATATTAATTGAATTTTGTTTCCTACGCCTTCTACATACCATTCAGTATTAGCATAGTTGCTAGGTATTACTTCGCCTTCAAATCTAATTTTAAGACCGTTTGTTAAACTCCATCCGTCTTTAGTAGTATAATATTTTTTACCTATAATTTCACTTGCTACATCAATAAATGTTGCTTCTGACTGATTAGCAACTTTTATAATGCCGCCCATATTAATGTCATTATCGGCTACATAAAAGATTTCATCTGGAGTGTCAGGTCCAAGAATAAGTTCAATTACTCCTGATTCAACTGCTTGCTGAGACACTTCGTCTTTTAGTAAAAATTGATTATCTAAACTTCTTACAGTTCTAAACGTTAATGGAGCGCCTGTTGTTGAGATTTCAAAACGGTAAGTTACACCTCTGTAAAGTTTAATTATTGGATTGTTTGTTAGGCCGTCTGGAGTAAAGATATATGAATAATCGCCTAAAGCTTCTGCTAATTCAACTTGATATGTACTAGTAATTTCTTTAGCATCACCTGGAACAACTACAGTTTGGGGACCATTAGGTAACCAATAATATTCTCTAAAGTTACTAAACTTGTCCCAATTAATATGTGGATTCCAAGCATAATACTCTTCTGTTGTGTTTCTTCCGTGATTATTACTAATGCCATTAAAGTTAGAAATTTGATTAATAAAATCTCTATAATCACTATAATAATCAACATTTCCAAGGGCGTCTTTAATTACACTAGCTACTTCTAGTTGATAATTTTCTCTATCAGCAGACACTTCTTCTAGATAGTTGTCATCAGCTAAAAATGACTTTGCTATTTTTTTACCTACATATGAATTAACCTTTTCTGCAACACCTGGCTGCAAAAGTTGATCAAGAGTAGATTGTAAGAATTTTTTATTTTTTTCTGTTCGAAAATACTTAGGTAAATGTCTTGCGCTACTTCTTTTTTGATCACTGCCGTCCGGCATAGGGAATTCATTTTGTGTATTGTCGTTAGCCATTAGTACGTTGTCCCTTTGGTGTTATTATTAATAATGCTACTTGTGTTAATTAACTTAGTTGCATTATCATCAAAGTTTGCACTTTGTATTCCTGTATTTTGTACACTAACTTTAGTTAGTATTTCGCCCGAAGCGTTTAGTCGAGATGCTGTTACTGCGTCGATAATTTCAACATTGTCAACACTTGCTCCACTAATAAAAATTTCATCTGATTCTGCTTTAATTTCGTATAAGCTACCAAACGTTTGACTTTGCTGTACTGGTACAATAATAAATGTTGACAAATCTGGTGCAAGCTGTTGCATAACATAATTTGCCAACTCACTAAAGTAAAAAGTTTCGCCAAAGTCCCAATTTTCTAAAGCAAAAAACTGATTAATAGATGTAACTATTCTAGACTTAATGTCATTATCATTTAAAACCTTATCTTTGCTTTTAACAACTTTAAATACAGCTTTCAAATCGTCATGTGCCTTAGCTCCAAACAGTACTTTATATTTAACTGGATGGTATATGATTTCATCACTTAGTGATTTAATTTTGTTTAAGTTTGTAGAGAAGCTTACAAATAGTTCGTCACTACTTGGAGGTAAAGGCTTAGATATTACATTATCAAGTAACCAAGATCGATAGTTGCTATCGTAATTCCTATCTAATATAAACATATCAATGATATTACTTGCACTAGGGTCTATTCTAGATTCTGCACTTGCTGCATGGATATAGCGGAATTTTAAATCACTTCTTCCTAGTCTTGCTTTGTAATCAGCACTAACTGTAAGTCTAAGAGTTGTTTGATTTAACACTTCAAACAAGTTAGTATTAATGTAGTAAAACACTTGACCGTCACTGTATTCACTAAATGGCCGTAACTCTGATTTAGTATTTAAAATAATAACTGTAGACATACTATTATCATTATAATTATAATCTTCTACTCCGTCTGCCGAAGTAACTTTCTTAAAAATAATATACTTACTAACAATGTTTGTAGACGGAACAACAATTTCTTCAAATAAATCTGCATCATCAACTACACCGTCTTCGTCATCATCAAAATAACTAATTTCTAATTTTTTGCTGTCAACATAACCTTCTGCATCTCTGTACGAATCTACAATTTCCCATTCAAAATCTCTAGTAAATGGTGCCGGGCTATCTGCTTGCGGATTTATGTTTAAAACTGTTATTCTATCTTTTACAATTTTTCCAGTCTTATTATCATATATTTTTTCGCTAGAATCATAATAAAATTTGATTTCATTATCGCTTTCGAATACAAATCGCATTGCTCTATAAGTAATTACAAATTTTTCGCCGTCATTTTGAAAAAGCAATAACCAACTAGCATCTAGTTGCTGATTTGTAGTATTTCCAGTTTTGCCTGTCGAAAATGCAGTTCCTATAGATAAGTTATTTTCTGTAACTAGGCGCCATTCTCCGGTAGTTTGATCAAACCGTAACCCAAAAGTTTTATATGCAAAAATTTGATCAATTATTTGCTGCTTGACACTAGATGATAGATTGTTTGCTAGTAATGGTTTAATTTCTGCAAGTATACTACCTGTAGGTATTTCATCATTTAAATATACTGCTCCAGTAGTATCGTCCCTAGCTTCAATACCAGTGCCATTAACTGAAATTACTTTAACCCATTTATAATCTAAATCTCCGTATTTTGACGATGCACCAGTAACAACTTCTAATCGTTTATTAAAGTGAGATCCTGTTGGTGGTAAAAATTTAATTAATGTTCCCACTGTTACTAACGATAAAATAGACGATGTAAATGTACCTAATTTAGTCGGTACACTATCTATATTTTTGAGATATCCAGTACTGACATTAGTTTCTTTACTAGTCTGTTGCCAATTAATACCAAGATCCGTAGTTAAGATTCTAGGAAATTTATCAAAGTAAAAATTTCTAACTTTTTTATCATTTAGTATAGGAGCAATTATATTCTCTACTGCGCCTTCAACATCTGTTTTAGTTGTGAAATTAAAGCTTGAAAGTTTTTCAAGATATTCTTTATAAACTACACCATCGTTGCCGTATAATGTAGTTTGGCTGTATTTTCCAGTTGCATCAATAAGATCAAAATACCTAGATATTCCACTAGATATTCTATTAACTGATTTAACTTTTACTATTCTTTGGTCAACACCTAACGGTGCTACTTGATAATCTTCTCCTGTTACCATACGGTTTTGTGTGTAGTATGTACTAGGAGCATTAAATCTAATATTGTCAGTTGATTCAGCAGGTGCTGCATTATTTACAGTATATGTTAAATTGTAGATTAGTTCTAGTATTTCTGCTTTGCCTGATTTTGATGTATAAGGAATTCTTACAGAAACGTTCCTAAAATCTTTTGGCGAAATTTGAATAGTTTGATTATCACTTGAACGATAGTAAACTCTAAATTGTCCCTGAGGAAGATTTCCAAAAACACCGTCACTAAAGAGTAAACTAATTCTATCATCTACTCGTGTTACAACACTATAGATATTTCGCTTATCTTTAGAGACACTATTATATATAATATTGTTACCTTCTAAAGAATCTACCTTAGTCCATAATTCTGTTTCGTTACCTAAACTATCTAAGCTGTATAACCAAACATCTGTATTATTAATATCAGGTGCTTCAACTGCAATTGACTGATTTGAACTAGGATTAGATACTGTAAACTGTCCTTGAGTTAATTCACCTTGTCGAAAGTGCGAGAAAAATCCTGAATTTTGACTAGATAACCCTTTGCCGTCATCTTTATAAACAAACGCAAATTTGTTTCCTGGAAACGGTGATTCTTCCGTTACTTCAGTTGGCGATATATCAGTAGACACTATTTCAAATACTGAGCTTTTGCCGTCAATAACTTTATTATATGAGTATAACGGAACATCAGTGTTAGTACTATTAAATCTATACTGTTCAGTCGAAACACCAGAAATAATTTCCTTCTTAATAGGCCTACCATATGTTCCATTATTTGGAAGTGCAGTGTTTAGTACTTTAATAAATTGTTCGTACCATTCTTCGTTTGTAGAATCATTCCATACAATGGTCTGATCTTGAAGATTAATATTGTTACTATCAAACACTTCTTCTGAAGTTCTAACACTAGATATTTTTAGTAATCCATGTGCTGCTTGATTACGTTTAGGATTGTATGATATTAATCTTGCTAAACGTAGTACACTTTCTCGACGTTCTGCTAATTCTAAGTAATTTTCTCGAGCATTTAAATCAATGCGGAATGCAATATTTTGTCCTAGATATGCAATGAGATCAACTAGTGCAAGGTATTCACTAGATTCAACATAATCATTAAATTCTTCTGGATAATTATCTCTGAGATACGATATCATTGTTCGACGTAAGTTATCGAAATCATAGCTTTGAAAATCTGCATTACGGAAAGATTGGTATACCCTCTTCCAATCCTGTGTTTGCAATAATCTATTTTGTCTATCTGTTGAGGACATTTGTCGTTCCTTGTTTTATAACAATATTTAGCAGTTTTAATAAACCACGTATATAATTAACTTGTAAAAAATCCTGACTCTTCATCAAATTTAAACTGGAGTTTTTCTACAATTGAATAAGACAAATATACTAGTTCACACGCTACAACTATGCCGTTGTCATAACTATCAACTGTTACTTGGTTAACATTTACTCTAGGATCATAATTAACAATGTCAGAAACATCTTTAATTATTAAGTTTCGTATTTGATCAGTTAACGGTTCAAATAATACGTCCCAAACTACTGTGCCAAATGTAGGATCGCTTAATTTTTCGCCTTTTCGAATATGAAAATGATTAATAATATCTTGCTTTATTAACGATATGTCATATAATGTACTACTGCTACTAGCAGAATCTACTGTACTAAAGCCTTTATAAGTAGGCTTTTTTGTAGGTAAAGATTCTCTAGTATACCCAGTCTTTACTGTAATTTGCTTATATAATTTTTTTTCTAATGAGCTCATAATATATTATCCTGACTTTTTAAATGTATCGTTAATTGGCGGAAACGGCGGAGCTTCTACGTTTTCAGCAGGTTCTTTATTATCTGCTATTGTTAAATCTGGAGTAAGATCAACTGGCTTAATATGCTCATGATCTGCCCACGGTTCGTGTTCTGGAGTACGTTTGACATAAAATGCAAAATCTTCATCTTCAAATTCAACAGCTTCGTCAGCTTCTGTTGAACTAAGTGGCGCAGTACCTCGCCAACTAAACGAGTGGTTGCCTAGTATTTGGTTGTCTCCAGGTGCAAGATCAGCCCACGATGATCCTGCATCTGTTCCATTTACACTTTGTGTAGTAAGATTTTTTACATCTAACGTGCCGTTAATTTGTACCTTGTTATCAATCCAAACTTGATTAGACCCAAGTGTATGATCATCTGCTGCCTTTTCTGATATAGAATTGGCTTCTAGTATAGATTTTAAATCTACTTTTGTTTCCATGTTTGATCTAACAGTTGTTAGTTTATTACCTTCTACAAATAAATGCTGGGCACCGTTTACATACACAAACGAATCTTTTTCAATTCTAATATTAGACTCTTCTTCTACATGCATTTTATAATTTTTTGCTTGCTGTGTTGTAGTTTCAACTGAATGTAATTTTATATTCTTTTCAGCAACCATATTAATATTTTCTAGTGCAGTAAAGTTAATATCTCTATCTGCTGTGAAATTTATATCTGTTTCTGATCGTACACTAATACTATCTTTAGAATAAATGTCAATTTTTCCATTAGCAGTCATTTCGATCCAGCTATCGCCGCTTCCGTGTGCAATATAAATTAAATCTTCAGTATTGTGCATTACAATCTGATGTCCGGTTCTAGTTTGTATCCTTATTAATTCATTAGCAGGCAAAGTTGGGTCTCCTGAAACATCTCCAGTTTCAGTGTTTGCATAGTCTGGCGGTCCTTCTTTTGCAGACACTCTACGATGCATACTTGTGTCGCCATCATCCATTACAAAACTTGATCCACCTAATCTATTATAAGGAGCATTAATTTGTGCATCTTGTGGGCCGTATCGGTGCTTTGGGCCTGCTACATCGTGTGGGCCCGGAGTACTTATTCCAAAGACCATACTAGGCAATTCTCGTCTTGCACTAGATGTGTTAGTGCCGCGCACCCAGTCTTTATCTAATCCTGCTTTTATTAATCTTTCTTGGGCTAATGTGTTGACAGGTTTAGTAACCTTTGTTGGGTCTTTTCCTGCAGGATCTTCTTTTAGTTTATTATACTCGCCTACAGGTAATGCAGCACTAGGATCAAGATCATTAAGTGTAGTGCCAGCATTTCCTGGCATTGCAAAATTCATAGCAGTATCTTGAACACACGCTACCCAATATGCTTGGGAATAATCTCCTTCAGGCATTAATACAATTACCTGTGTTCCTATATCAGGAGGAACTGCCCAAAAGCCATAACTTTTTTGAGTGGAAGCATAATCTGATCCACGCCCTAATCCTGTATACGGTGTTTGACCAGCAAAGGGGCTTGCATACTTGCATGCAATTTTTGTTGCAACGTTGCCGCCGTTAGTTTTTTTTAATATTTCAACTTCGACTCCACCCATATATGTAGTATCTAGATGATTTACAATCTTACCTAAATATACACCAGTAGTATTAGAACTACTAAGGCCTGCGGTTCTTTTGTAAGTTGACATACATTATTCCTTATATTTCGTCGCTGTTTGGCGCACTTGTAATTAGTTTGTTTCTAAGAGTGCCCATTGCCACGGCTGCTGTGCCGCCGCCTTTAATAAAGCTTATTACAGCACTTGCAACATTTTCAAGACTAAGATCTGCATTTCTTTTACGTGCTAGTTTTAAAGTTTGTTCAAACTTTCCTTTACTAAAATCATTTTCTACCATAATAACTTGATATATTCCACTAAACATACTAACAGGTAAAAACCCACCTAATGGATATTCTACATATCCATCATCTTGATTGTAATCTATAGGAGTTCTAAAGTTTAGCATAATATAAACTTCTCCATCCATAGGATTCATAGAACCATCTAGCGTCACAGGCAACAATGGAGAACTTGGTAGTCCTAAATAATTACCAATACCAACATCACATATAAAAAAGGGATCGCCGTGAATTTTTAAATCTACGCCAATCATATCATTTGATCCGTTTATTATCATATCGTTTAAAGACCTTGCAGTGCCTGTTGTAGGAGTATCTCCAGCAGCGCCGCCGCCGTTTGCTCCTTTACTAGCATCTGCTGTTTCGGAATTTTGGTCTTGTATTGGGTTGCTTCCTGGTCCCGGCGATCCTTGTGTCACTGGAACTTCTTCTGGGTCTTTTTTTGCAAATCCTAATGCGCCGCTTAGTATACTTGCCATTTGTGCTTGCGACCTAGAAGCTTGTACTCCGGTGTAAAACATCATATTAAATTTTAAGTCAAAATCAATAATATCTTTATTAACACCAGTGTATATGTAATTATACGCCTTTGGAGTCATTAATTGTTTTATTACATTTTTACTAAAGCTTGTTAGACTTGCACCTGGCGATGCTGAAAGATTTGACTCATCAACTTTATATGTTCTAACTCGATAAACATATACTTTAGGAGTGTCGCCTCGACCAAATGATCCAAATAATGTTCCAGTATTATAAGTTTGGGTTTCTATTCTAAACCAAGTTTTTCGTCCGGCTGCATCACCTTTTGATTTTGCCAAGTCTGAGCCTAAATCACTCGTAATTAATACTTGTTCTATTATGTCAGTAATTTTTGATTCAGCTGCAAAATTATAAGTCGGTGTAGTTACTGTAACAGTTTTGCCTCTATCGTATATGCTTCCACCGGCTGCGCCTGTTAGGTTTTCAGCGTTGCTAGGTAACTGGAATGGACTACCGCCGGCATATTTCCCGTCTCTGTTGATCTTTGAGATTCCAATTTGGTTAATATCAGTTTCTGCTTCTAGTTTAAGTTTATTACCAATCATTGAGCCTATATCAAATATACTAGTATTTGCAAATAGTGCTTCTGCTGCTTTAGTACCATTTGATCCTTGACCTGTACCGACTAGAGTATCGTATAATGAAGTTAGGCCACCGCCAATTGAGCTAATAGCAGCTCCGGCGCCGCCTGAGAGACTAGAAACAGCATCAACAACTCCTCCTAATGCACCTGCCATGCTAGAATTTGGGAACATAATTACATACTTGTTACCTTTAGAAGTCTGGCTTGCTCCTTCTTGGTTAGCTGTTAATTTATTCAGCTGTGAAGTAAGACTCTGCGCTCCTGTTTGCAATATAGTAGCAACATCGTCGCCAATAATCTGTACATCTGTTGGTATTTTAGCAATTTGATCTATATTTGGGCGCTCTGATGTAGGTACTGCTGTTACATTATACGTTGCTCCTGCGCCAGAAACATCCATATCTACTTGTACAAGCTGTATTGGAAAATGTCGTTGACTAAAGAAAGGAGATTTTACATTGCCATCGCCGTCGTACCCAATAAAGGCAATACTTAATAAAAACGGAGCTTCTAAATAATTTGGATGACCTGTTACTAACGATGCACTTCTTAAATTATGAAAAAACTGTCCCATCGAATATGGCTCAATAACTTTAAAAGTTATGCTTGTTGCATTAGAATGTCTAGAGTTAGTATTAGGTGCTACTGTGTTTTGAATCTTCACATCTTCAATAAAGAATTCTCGTTTTCCATCTAAGTCGTATAACGAAGGTATAGTTGGACCACCACCACCGCCACTTTTAATAATTTTTACTGCTGGCCCCATAGTTCTATAAGTTAACGGAAAATTTAATTCTATATTAGTCAAACACCCTAATGTAAATATAGGTGCGTAGCTTGCAAATTGATCTAGTTCGTTTCTAAAAGGAAATATATCTTTGCCAGCGTTTGCTGCAAGTCCTGCTAAACTTGGAGCCTGCAGAAATTGCAATGTTTGAGAAACTTTGCTGCTAGAATCGTTTACTGTGGCACGAGGCGTGTTACCTACTGCGCTAACGCCAGCATCACCTACTAAAATATTCTGAGAATCTAGTACGAATGGCATTTATACTCCTAATTGCCTAGCTAAGGCATCACCTTTTGGCAAATATATTTGTAATCCCGGAACAAGGTCGTTAACAGGATCTTTTAAAATTTCCATATTACGTTGTGCAAAAACCCACCATAGATTTTTAGTACCATACAAGTCATATGCTAGTAAATCTGGTCTATAAGCATATTGTGGTTGTACTACATACAAAATATCATCATCATCAGACGGTACTGAACGAATAGATAAGATATCTAAGTACGAGTCGCCTATAACCCTAGTATCAAACCAAGGACTATTACTTTCATATCTAATCATTATATAAATCCTTTGCCGCTAGCAATATAGCCGCCGCTAATAAATGTATCTAAGCTAAATTTAGTGATATTCTTTCTGCTGTACGTAGGCTGTACCTGTATATTAATATTACTTTTAACAGGAACCCAAGTTCCATTAGGTCCAACATCAGTTTGTATATAATCTACGTCACTAGGAAGATCAACAGTAAAATAAGTCACTGTAACCGGCACATCATTAAAAACATAGTCGCCGTATCCATTTAATTTCACAATTGGAGGCGGTGAACCTTGATTTGATGTTGCTCCATACGCCATTTTTGTAACACTACGCAAATAGTGAGTAGCTGCAATCCAATATTTTGCATCTTCGGCAGTTTCTACAAAAAATTCACCGACAATTGTTAATGCATTCACTTGACTGTTTTGATATGCAGGAAAGGGATAATTACTATGTGTAGGATGAAGAGCGTTATAGTTAGCTGTGTGTTCCATTGTTATTTGCGGAGTAAAAGGAAACATAAACCCGTCTGTTTCGAGCAAAGGTGCCATTACTTCACTGTTTTGGAAGTTTGCAGGTAACGATAAACGTACTCTCCAATCTAAATCTGTTTGAGACCCCCAATCAGCATTAACGAAATTTAAATCGTTTGCTGGTATTGCGCCAAGTGGCAATGTTCCTCGACGTGTTGCAGAAGGATCATAATTATTTGTTTTTGGGGAAGTGTTAGTTGAACTTCCGAATGGAATTTCGCTGCCGCCTAAGTTTTCATTACCGAATTTTGGATTTTCTGCCATTATTGTCTCCTATACATTATTTAGTTGACTTTATTAACAGAGTATATTATAATATATGTAAACCCGGGAGAAATAAAAACATTATGAGAAAAATAAACTATTTAAACAATAAAGACTTGCTAAAAGAAATTCACAAGTCTAAAGCAAAGTTTTCAAGCTTCGTAGACGATACGTATAATCAATTCGATATTATTCTACTAGATATTGATAAAGTAAACAGGTTAACTGTTACTGAAGCAAAACGAAATAAAGCAAAACGGCTAGGTGATGCTGATTATCATGCTAGAAAACTTGCAGGACAAAAAGTTAAACAAGCAGAGTGCGAAGTTGATTATAGGTCTATTACTAAAGAAGAGCTAATCTTCCGTGTAATGACATTTGATCACATTCCAGAAGAGCCTGGTCGCAAGAAAACACCTAAAACAATTGCAGACACTAAAGTAAAATTAAACTTTCCACCGTTTAAGCATTATAAGTTTGACGAAAATGACGAACTTATATGTGTAGGCAAGTCACACTGGCAGGGTGGACTAGAAAACGGTAACTTTAGCCTAAAACATGCTCGAGCAACTAACGAGTTAGCAAAAATGTGGTTAAAGCTTGTTGATCGTTATGCAACTCGAGGTAATGTACGTGGATACACGTATAATGACGAAATGAAAGGTCAAGCAATATTGCAACTTTCACAAATTGGCTTGCAGTTTGACGAATCTAAGTCAAATAACCCGTTTGCTTACTACACCGCAGCAGTTACTAACTCGTTTGTACGTGTTATTAACCTAGAAAAGCGTAATCAAAACATTAGAGACGATATTCTTGAAATGAACGATATGAATCCGTCACATACTAGACAACATGCTAGTGAATGGGAAGCAGCTCTTAAGCGAGAAGACAAATCATACGTTAAAAATCCTACTTCTAAAAAATAGTCGGTTGACTATACATCATAATTATTGTATACTATTAACACTAGTATGGAGAACACAACTTGTTTAAAAAAGCAGCAGTCTTTACAGACATACACTTTGGATTAAAAGGCAATAGTAAAGTTCACAACCAAGATTGTGAAAACTTTATTGATTGGTATATCGATCAAGCAAAAGCTGCCGGTTGCGAAACTGGTATATTTTGCGGTGACTGGCATCATAACAGAAATAGTTTAAATTTAA
>Ga0115007_10000115_pt1 | contig 47071 bp, 83 predicted proteins | sample ArcOceMetagenome_2_FD_87166 | JGI IMG/M metagenome (GOLD analysis project Ga0115007, IMG submission 87166) | Marine eukaryotic phytoplankton communities from Arctic Ocean - Arctic Ocean ARC135M Metagenome | ecosystem: Environmental > Aquatic > Marine > Oceanic | place: Arctic Ocean | collected...
ATAGTAGCAGTAATGCAAAAATATTTTGACCAATCAATTAGTGGTAATTGGTCATATAATCCTGAAAATTATGATGATGGAGAAATACCATTATCAATAATGGCAGAAGATTTATTAACAACTTATAAATTAGGTTGGAAGACATCTTATTATCAAAACACATATGATAGTAAGAAAGATGTAGAGGAACCTGTACATCCTATCGGTTGGAAAGATGATGTACCAGAAACAAAGACTATAATGGAGAAAAAAGACGAAGAAGAATGTGAGACCTGCGTAATTTAAAGGAACTTTATGGCATTTTTATGTGCAAATATACCACACACGGAAGTACTAGTTAAGAAACAGTATCTTTATGATTTAGAAAAGGGACACGGTGAGTTTGAACCAGGTATTTGGTGTAGTGTTAAAAGTATTCAAGGACGAGCATTATATTTTGAAACATATCTATATGAAACAGGTGCTTTATATGATAAACTTCCTATATCAGCATTTGTGTGGAAAGAAACAAAAGAAGATTTAAAGTTAGGTGATTTACAATTATGGGATTGTTTTAGTTATGATATATCAGTTATTGAAAAACAAGTGATAAGTGGCAATAGATGTAAGTATCTATCACCAAATAAGAAATTATATGAAGGAAATTATATGTTTAGTATAGACAGTTGTAATTCAACTAACAAAGAGATTAATATAGGTTATAGTGAAACTCCAAGTCAGCATAAATCTTTTAATATAATAAAATTAGATAATGGACATTTTGCTGCTCAACCAAATAATAGAGTTTTATTTTATGATAAGTCTTTAACACCTAGCAAACCAAAAATGCCTGATTATAAAGTATCTACTAGAGAGTTTAGTGTGGACAATATAAGTAAATGGACAGCAGGTGATAGTGATAAACACCATTACGAGTTAATAGAAACAGATAAAGAACACGAAACTAAAATGATAGAGTTAGGTGAAATGATGGTAAGATGGCCAAATTATACACTTGAAGAATTACAAAAAGAACAAGCATTAGCTGAGGCAGCAGACAGATTTAAAAAAAATGACTAAAAGCGTTTTTAATATAGATAAAAAATTAGATTATACTAAACAACCTATGTTTTTTGGTAAAGATTTACAGTTACAAAGATATGATACTATGAAGTATCCTATTTTTAATAAACTATTTCAACAACAATTAGGATACTTCTGGAGACCAGAAGAAGTATCTTTACAAAAAGACATTGCAGATTATAAAGAACTACCTGATCCTTTAAAGTTTATATTTACATCTAATATAAAATATCAAACAATGATGGATAGTGTGCAAGGTAGAGGACCAGCATTAGCATTTTTACCTTTTGTTTCAATACCTGAATTAGAAAGTTGTGTTATTGCCTGGGACTTTTTTGAAAACATACACTCACACTCTTATACATATATTATAAAAAATTTGTATTCTAATCCTAGTGAGGTTTTTGATACAATAGTTACAGATGAAAAGATTGAAAAAAGAGCAAATAGTATTACACAAACGTATGATGATATGATTAATTTAGGTTATAAATGGCAATTGAAACACGATAGTGTTGATATGTATGAATTGAAAAGAAAATTATTTTTAACATTAATGACTGTTAATATATTAGAAGGATTAAGATTTTATGTTTCTTTTGCTTGTTCGTTTGCATTTGGAGAATTAAAGTTGTTAGAAGGTTCTGCTAAAATACTTTCTTTAATTGCAAGGGATGAAACTTTGCATTTATCAATAACACAAAGAATACTTAATAACTATCGTGATAATGAAAATGATAAAATTATGAATAAAGTTATGAAAGATACAGAAAAAGAAGTTTATACAATGTATGAAAATGCAGTTGGACAAGAGAAACGTTGGGCAACTTATTTATTTTCAAAAGGTTCTATGATAGGATTGTCAGAAAAACTATTACATCAATTTGTAGAGTATATGGCAAATAGACGTATGAGAGCAATAGGATTAGAACCAAGATATGACCAAAAAGTAAATCCATTACCTTGGGTAGACCATTGGTTAAATAGTAGGTCATTACAAAATGCACCACAAGAAACAGAAATTGAAAGTTATGTTATAGGTGGAATTAAACAAGATGTACAGAAGGATCAGTTTAAAAAATTTAAATTATAAAAAGGAGAAAAAATGATTTGGTTATTAATTTTTATTGTAATTGCAGGATATTTATTAGCAGAACATAAGAACATTATAATGTATTTAAAGGATAAAATTAAATGAAGTGTGATAAGATTTTAATAGTTGGAGGAGGCTCCGCTGGGTGGATGACTGCTTCAACTTTAATTAGAGCTTTTCCTGATAAAGATATAACTGTATTAGAATCACCTAAAATTCCAACAATATCAGTTGGTGAAAGTACAATCTCAAAAGTTAAACAATGGACAAAATTTCTCGGAATAGAGGATAAAGAATTTTTAAAACATACCGACGGTACTATTAAATTTAGTATTAAGTTTACAGACTTTAATGGAAAAGACGAGGCGGCATTTCATTATCCTTTTGGTGCAGTTGTAACAGAAGGAACTAAATTAAGGTATAATGATTGGTGGATGAAAAAGGCATATAATCCAGGACTACCAGTTTCAGATTATGCTGATTGTTTTTCTCCTGTTATGGCATTAATTAATCAAAGTAAGGGTGCTAAAAACTTCCGTGGTTTTGATAATGATAAAGATTCTGCTTATCAGTTTGACGCAATTAAATTTGGTATATGGTTGAGGGATCATTATTGTATCCCTAGAGGTGTCAAACATATTCAAGAAGATATAAGTACCGTAGAACAAGATGAAGAAGGTATAGTTTCTTTGAACGGCAAACATAAAGCAGATTTATATGTTGATTGTACAGGTTTTAAATCAATGCTTTTAGGAGGTGCATTAAAAGTACCTTTTGAACCTATCCCTAAACTACCAAATAATAAAGCGTGGGTAACCAAGATTCCTTATATAGATAAAATTAAAGAGATGAAATCTTATACCAATTGTACAGCAATAGAGAATGGTTGGGTATGGAATATACCATTATGGAGTAGAGTTGGAACTGGCTATGTTTATTCAGATGAATTTGTTTCTGACAAGGACGCATTAAAAGAATTTAAAAGTCATTTAAAGAAAAATGGTGCTAATGTAGAAAAATTAGAATTTAGAAATCTTAAAATGAGGTGTGGTATACACGAAAGATTATTTGTAAAAAATGTTGTTGCTATAGGTTTAGCTAATGGATTTGTTGAACCATTAGAAAGTAATGGTTTGTTTTCAGTACACGAATTTTTAATAGAACTTGTAAGAAATTTAAGAAGAGGTGAAATTACACAATGGGACAAAGACAACTTTACGTTTGCCTGTAAATCTATCTATTATGGGTTTGTTGAATTTGTTGGTTTGCATTATGCTTTATCAACAAGAAATGATACACCATATTGGAAAGCAAATAACAGTAGAGATTGGGAAGAAAGTTTATATAATCTGAAACCTAAAGCATTCCTTGGATATTTACAAGCTGCTTTACAAAGAAACAAATATTGGGAGTTTCCTATTGATTCTCCTGAAAGTGCTGGTAATAGCGGATTACATTTTATAGCGGCTGGTTTCAATTGGGCACCAGATGATTTACCTAATCTAATATATCATACACATAAGAATAAGGAAGAAATAAAAGAAATAATGGAACCGTATTTTAAGAAATTAGATGTACGTAAAGAAATGTGGAATAAAGAAGTTGAAAAGTATCAAAGTTACCACGACTTTATACTAGAAAATTATTATAAGTAATATTATGAATCCAAATGAATTAACTAAACGATTTAAAATTAGTTGTGAGAATTGTAAAACTAAATTCACAATTAAATATGATGAAGATAATACAGATATGAAACCAATGTCTTGTCCATTTTGCAGTTTTGAATTTGATGATGAAGACGCAGATGAAACGGTTGAATTAAATGACAATGAAGGGAATGAAGATGAAACAAGTTGGGATTGATTATAGTTTAACAAGTCCTGCCATATGTATAACAGACGATAAATTTATATTTGAACGTAGTCGTTTTTATTTTCTAACTAATAAGAAGAAACATTTAGGTATATTTGGCAATATAACTGGTTCGGAACATCAACCGTGGACAGACCCTATCCAAAGATTTGCTCAAATTTCTGATTGGGTTTTAAAAGTTCTACGTTTATATCAACCTGGTGGGATTACAATATCAATTGAAAACTATTCATATGGTTCTAAAGGTAGAGCAGTATTTCAAATAGCAGAAAATTGTGGTATACTTAAATATAGATTATTAGAACAAAAATGGAATTATAGTGTTGTTGTACCAAGTGTTGTTAAGAAATTTGCTACAGGTAAGGGTAATGCAGATAAAGAAATGATGTATGAACAATTTTGTAAAGATACAAAAACAGATTTAAAGAAATTATTAGACACAGCAAAAGCAGGCAATCCTGTATCAGATATAGTTGATAGTTGGTATATAGCAAAGGCAAATTATGGACGACTTTAAATTATTAAAAGCAAAGAAAAGAGTTACTTGTACAGATGAACCTTTAGTAGGTGTAACTCCAAAAGTATTAAAAGTACCATTAGAAAATTTAATGTTAACTACTGATAATGATTGGATGATGAAAAGATATCCTAATTTTAAGAAAAGTATAGAGAGTTTAGGTATGATGTATCCAATCATATATACTAATATGAAGTATTATTGGTTAGTAGAAAAAAGATGGCCGAAGGATGCATATTCAGGAATTCCTATACCTGGTATTGCAGTACATACAGGCAACAAAAGAGTGTATTGGGCAAAAGAAAATGGATATACACATATTGAAGGATATTATGTTGAAAGTAAAGATGAACAAGCAGCAATAATTAGACGAACATTTATGGCACCTGAAAGAGGTAATTATGGAAAATAGACCAACAGCTGATATGTCTAATATCAATCGTGATACACGACTAGAAACCTTGCCACAAGCTACACTAGATACTTTTGCTAAGAATAGTATGATGGTGTATAATTGGGCAATGCCAGTTGAAGATTGTAAAATGATTATTCAGAAGTTTGAACAGGTACTCCGCCACGATATATCCTTGATGGATGTAGTTGATACTGAAAATAAAAAATTAATTGAAATTAATATAGACAAATATGGTGATTTTTGGAAAGAACCTAGAGAAAAATTTATGGGAATGATGGAAGAGTATGTGGATAGATTTAAGCAAAATTTGAATATAGAAACATCCGATTTTCCACTAGTAATTGATAGAGAAAACATAAAAATAAAAAAATATTTACCTAATGACAAAGATGAAATTTTTAAAGTTGATTCAGAAAAAAGATTTGTAGCTTTTATTTTATATCTTAATGATGTTGAAGAAGGTGGTGAAACACATCTACCAAAACAGGAAATAATGATTTCACCAAGAGCAGGAAGAATGTTAATGTTTCCTCCTTTTTGGACTCACCCACACGCTGAATTAAAACCAGTTAAAGAACCAAAATATATTATGATGTCTTATTTGCATTGTAGAGATACGACTGAAAAAGGGAATGGGAAAAAATAATGTATCAACCATTACCAGAAGGATTAATAATTAAAAAATCTTCTATACAAGGTCAAGGATTATTTACAACAAAGTTTATTGATAAGAATGTAAACTTAGGATTAAGTCATATTGTTGTTAATGATGAAATTATAAGAACTCCATTAGGTGGTCATATTAATCATAATGATGAGGCAAATTGTATAAAGGTGAGAGGTGTATTAGGTTTAGAAGCATTAGACAAGAATAAGTATTTTTTATTTACAACACGACCTATAAAAGCGTGGGAAGAAATAACACTTAAATATACTTTTTATAAGGTGAAAAAATGAGCAAATTAACTGTTATATTACCAGCGGCAGGAAAGGGTACTAGATTAAATCTACCATATCCAAAAGAAATATTACGATTAGATAATGATAATGCTTTAATTGATAATTGTTTTAATTTTTTTAGAGATTATGGAAGAAAAGATATTGAATTTATAGTTATTATTAATGAAAACAAACCAGAACTATTAACTTATTTAGCAAAATATAAAAATAAATTTAACATATCATTTATCTATCAGGATCCAAATGAGAAAGAATATACAGGTGCAATTAAAAGTGCTAGACCTTTATTTGGAGAACATAATATAGTTTTATTGCCTGATACATTAATGACATTGCAACCAAATCAAGATTTATATACTTTAATTATGTCAGCATTACAAGAAACAGGATTCACATTTTTATATAAAGAAGAAATTGATGAGGATGATTTAATATTAAAAACTAAAGGTGCATTAAATATAAATGCTGAAGGTTTAGTTTTAGATTATTGCGATAAACCTAAAGATAATAAATTAGGTTTATACAATGCGTTTTGGTGTGCGTTTGGATTTAGAAGACGAGTATTTGATAGTTGTATGAATTTTATGGAAAAATCTACATTAAAACAAAAAGTAAATGTTAAAGATATAAAAACAACACCTATCTATGGTAGTAAAGCAATTAAAGTAAAAGACTATGTTGATTTAGGAACTTGGAGTGAAATAAGGAGATTATTGATAAATTATGAAAAAGATAATAACTGACTGTGATGGCGTCCTTTTAGATTGGTGTTTTGCTTTTGACATTTGGATGAGTGAACAAGGATATACTAGAATGCCTGAAACGGATCATTACTTTAGTCAATCAAAACGATATAACATACCTGAAAAAGAAGCATTAGAACAAGTCAATTTATTTAATCAAACAGGAGTTTTAGGATTTGTACCAGCATATAAAGATAGTGTTGAGTATGTAACTAGATTAGCAAGAGAAGGTTATAGATTTGATGTTATTACTATGATTGGACCTGACAAGTATGCTCATAAGTTAAGAAAAACTAATTTACGATATCTATTTGGTGATGTATTTGATGAAATATATTGTGCAGGAGATTTTAAACAACCTAAAAAAGAAATTTTAGAAGAACGATATAAAGGAACAAATTATGTTTGGATTGAGGATAGAGTTGATTATGCAATGCAAGGTGATGAAGTCGGTTTAAATACATTTATGATGGATCATCCTTATAATAGAGAATATAAAGGACAACGAGTGAAGAATTGGAAAGAATTATATGACACCACATTTAGAAGCTAAAATTGGTGATTATGCTGATATAGTATTATTACCTGGTGATCCGTTAAGAGCAAAATGGATTGCAGAAACATATTTAGATGATGTAAGACAAGTTAATAGTGTGAGAAATATGTTAGGTTTTACAGGAACATATAAAGGTAAAGCTATATCAGTACAAGGTGGTGGTATGGGTATGCCTTCAAACGCAATTTACATACACGAACTTTATAATACGTATAATGTAAAAACTATTATAAGAGTGGGTAGTTGTGGTGGTATTCATAAAAATTTAAATGTAGGTGATGTAGTTGTAGCTACAAGAGCAATTACAGACAACGCAATGATGAATGTATCTGTCGGTGAAGGATCAACTGACTTGTTAAATGCTTATATGAAAGTGGCACCTAAAAATACTATGCAAGGATATATTAAGTCTAGTGATTGGTTTTATAATCCAAATAAAGATTGGTGGAAAGATGAAAAAATTGCATTAGCAGTTGAAATGGAAACACATATATTATATACTTTAGCAAATAAATTTAATAAGAAAGCATTATCAGTATGTACAGTTGCAGACCATTTTGAAAAACCTGAAGATATGACTTCTAAAGAAAGAGAAACTAGTTTTAAAGCAATGATAGAAAGTATATTACAAATATGTTAGTTTTTGTAACACCTAAAAGAACTGCCAGAGTGCCTTATTCTTATAGAACAAGAGCAAATATAGTAGCGGAGAATATGTTGGATAGTAAAGTCACAGATGATATTAAAACTTTACAAAAAAGTGATGTTGCAGTATTAGGTAAAAGACATACTAGAGAGGATGCTGAACATTGTATAAAACACGATATTAAATATATTGTTGATGTTGCAGATGATAAGTTTATGATGCTTAAACATTGGTATTATACAATACCAAAAGCAACAGTAGTTACTACAACTTGCGATAATTTAAGAACAATTATATTAGATGAAGTTGGTAAAGATTCTGTTATTATACCTGACCCTACTGAAAGAAAAAGAGGTGTGCCAAAGTTTGCAGTAAAAGAAAGTATGAAAGCATTTTATTATGGTGCAGAAGGTAATTATAGAAAAATAGATTGGCTTAAAGTTAAATCAACTTTAAATTCTTTAAAAAAAACTAAAGTTGATATTATGACAAATAAACCAAAAGACCCACCTAAAGCATACAAATATTTAAATAAATATGGACAATTTTGGTTAAAACCAGAAGAAAAAAAAGAATTAGAAGAAGAAGGTCTTAAAGAATATCATAGTTTAATAGATTGGAACTTTGATAAACAAGAGCAGTTAGTTAATGAATCAGATTTTGTTTTATTACCAGTTACTTCTGATAGAGAATCAAGATGTAAAGGAAATAATAGACCTATTGACGCATTACAACAAGGTAGAATAGTATTAACAAATCCAGGTATAAAAAGTTATGAAGATTTAAAAAATTACTTATACATAGGTGATTTTCATACAACATATAGCCTAATGCTTGAAAATCCTGAACAAGTGTTATACAAAATTAAAAATGCTCAAATGCATATAGATAAACATTATACACCAAAAGCGATAGCAAATAAGTGGAAACTAGTATATGACAGACTACATAAATAGAGATAAGGAGTGATTATGAAATATCCATTAGCTAGTGATACTTGGGATCATAAAGAGTTACACGCAATACAAGAAGTCATAAAAAGTGGACGATATACAATGGGTCCATACGTCAAGAAATTTGAGCAAGAGTTTGCCAAATATTTTAGATGTAATGAAGCAGTTATGGTTAATAGTGGTTCAACTGCCAATCTATTAATGATAGCATTGTTAAAATTAAAATATGAAAAAGGTGGTAATATAATTGTACCTGCTGTTTCTTGGTCAACAACTTTCTTTCCATTACAACAATACGGTTTCAAATTAAATTTTGTAGATGTAGATAGAGAAACTTTAAATATAGACCCTAATAAAGTTAGAGAAGCAATTAATGACGATACTTGCGCTATATTTGCAGTTAATCTTTTAGGTAACTCCTGTGACCATTATTCATTAATGCATATTGCTAGAGAACACAAACTTATGGTAATAGAGGACAATTGTGAGAGTTTAGGTGCTCAGACATATAACTTTGAATATTGTGGAACGTTTGCTGATTTAGGTAGTTTTTCTTTTTTCTTTTCACATCACTTACAAACAATGGAAGGTGGTATGATTGCCTGTAGAAATAAAGATGACGCAGATTATTTAAGGTCATTAAGAGCACACGGTTGGTGTAGAGATTTACCAGACGATAATAAAATTTATAAGAAGACTGGAGATAAGTTTAAAGATAGTTTTACGTTTGTAACTCCAGGTTATAGTGTAAGACCATTAGAAATGAGTGGTGCAATAGGTAGTGTGCAACTTAAAAAAGAAATGGAAATGAGAACTCAAAGAATTCGTAATGCTAAATATTTTCAACATAAATTTAAAGATAATAAAGATATTTTATTACAGAAAGAAATAGGAACGTCTAGTTGGTTTGGATTCTCACTAGTATTACAAAACAATTTAAAAGGTAAACGTGATGAAGTTGTTAAGAAACTTACAGAAAATGGAGTAGAGTGTAGACCTATTGTTGCAGGTAATTTTATGAACAATCCTGTAATAGATTATCTTGACTATTATAATAATAGTTGTCCCAATGCAGATTATATCCATAACAATGGTTTGTTTATAGGAAATGATATAAGAGATTTAAAAGAAAACATTGATATGGTATACAATATAATAAAGGAGATAAAGTGAAATGTTTGAAGAGATAACTGAAGAGTGGGATAAATTTTTTAAACAACACCCAACTGGTGGACCTTGGGATTATGAAATGGGTTTTAAAAAGTTACAAGATGACCACGTTGTTGATTTTATAAAGTATTATAATTTTGAAAAAAATCTAAAGGTTTTAGATTGTGGATGTGCAGATGGTAGAAATTCTGAATATCTTATAAATGAGGGGTTTGAGGTAACAGGTGTAGATTTTTCACAAACGGTGATAGAAAGAACTCAAAAGCGGTTACCCAAAGGAAAATTTCTTACTGGAGATGTAAGAAAATTAGATAAGATTGAAGAAAATAGTTTTGATTTTCTTATTGACGCTGGTGCTTTACACGTAAATTATCCACAAGATACTATATCAATTATAAAAGAGTATCATAGAATATTAAAACCTTCAGGAAAAATGTTTATTAGAGTTTTCAATAAGGAGGACGATACACCTAATCCTATTTTTACTGTAAATAAAGACTTAACTATGCCTGTATTTGGATATAGTGAGTTTGAATTTAGTAATCACATTAAAAATTATTTTAATGTTAAACATAAAATATATGATTCTCTTTATGGTTCTCACGGTCAAGGATGTAATTATTATTATTTGGAAAGGAAAAGTAAATGAAAAGAGCATTAATAACAGGTATAACTGGACAAGACGGCGCCTATCTTGCTAAATTATTATTAGAAAAAGGTTATAAAGTATTTGGTGGACAAAGACGAAGTACATCACCAAAACATTGGCGATTAGATGAAATGGGTATTACAGATAAGATTGAGTTTGTTGAACTTGATGTAATAGACCAAGCGAATATACGTAGAGCAATAGAAGAAACTAAACCTGACGAAGTGTATAATTTAGCTGCTCAATCATTTGTATGGCTATCATTTAAACAACCAGAACTTGCTACGTTAGTAGACGCTATGGGTTGTTTAAGAATACTAGAAAGTATAAGACAGGTTAATCCTAAAATAAAATTCTATCAAGCAAGTACAAGTGAAATGTTTGGTAAAGTATTTGAAACTCCACAAAAAGAAACAACAAAATTTTGGCCTAGAAGTCCATACGGTGTTGCGAAACTATTTGCTCATCACATAACAATTAACTATAGAGAAGCATATGGTATGTTTGCTTGTTGTGGTTTATTATTCAATCACGAAAGTGCCCATAGAGGTGAGGACTTTGTAACTAGAAAGATATCAAAAGGTTTAGCAAAATGGATGAAAGATAGTACTCCTATTGTATTAGGAAATTTAACAGCAAAAAGAGATTGGGGACACGCTGAGGATTTTGTTAGAGGTATGTGGCAAATGCTACAACACGATAAACCAGATGACTATGTATTAGCAACTGGTGAAATTCATAATGTAAAACAATTTTGTGATATGGCATTAGATTATAAAGAAATAAAACATTATTGGAAAGATAATGAGTGTTTTACAGATGGTAATTTATTAATCATTACTACTGATAAGAAACATTTAAGACCCGCTGAGGTAGATGTATTACAAGGGGATGCTACGAAAGCAAGAGAAGTACTTGGTTGGGAACATAAACATAATGTACAAAGTTTAATGAAAGAAATGGTAGACGCAGATTTAGAACGAGAAGGATTAGATAGTTCAACAGTTGTATCTGAAATGAGTATATTTGATTCACCGGAGAAATGTATATAATGGAACCTCAAGTACCATCTACCGGAACTATGTTTTGTGCAACATTTAATAAAAGATTATATGATGAGTATGCTCATCAATTAATTGACACATACGTGGCAACAAAACAAGTAGTACCTTTGTATGTTTTTGTTGAAGATAATCCAAAACTATATCCTCCAAGACGTAATGTATATTATAAGAATTTATTTGATTATGAACCAGATTTAAAAGATTTTGTTCAAAGAAATAAACATAGAACAGCAAATAATTTTTATGAAGAAGCGATAAGATTTAGTTATAAAGTATTTGCTCAATCAGCAGCAAGAAATTGGGCAACTAAAATATATTATGTAGATAGTGATTGTAAGTTTATGGGCACAATACCTTCTACTTGGTATCAGAACTGTTTACCAAATATGACATTTATGTCATTTTATAATAGACCACAACAATATACAGAAACAGGTTTTGTTGCATTTAATTCAAACAGTTTAATAACTACTGAATTTTTTGAAGAATATAAAAACTGGTATATAACAGATAAAGTATATTCAATACAGAAATTAGGAAAGAATTTTTGGACAGATTGCCATACATTGGACGCTACTAGGCAAATGTTTAAAGATGATCCCAGGTATAGTGAAAAACCACTAGGGGATGGTAGAAATGGACATATAATGGCAAGAGATACGTTTCTTAATCCATATATAGACCATAGAAAAGGTAAAAGAAAACAACAAGCAAATAGTCCAGAATGGAGAAAACACACAAATGAACCAAAATGATGACCAAGCAAGAGCAGAAGCCGCTAGTTATGAAAATGAATCTTCAATACAAAGAACGGTTACAATACCTTTAGAAGAATATGATAAGTTAAAGGAACAAAAACACCATATTACGGATCCTGATATGATTGCGATTATAGATAAAATTGGAGAATTAATAAGAGCATTGCGTAAAAATATAAGAATGCCATTATAATGATCCGAGTGTTTATAGGATACGATAGTAAAGAGAAGATAGCATTTAATGTGCTATCATATAGTATATTAAAACATAGTACAAGACCTGTATCTATTACACCAATATATTTGCCTAATATAAAAGACAACTTTACTAGAGAACGTAGTAATATAGAATCAACTGAATTTAGTTTTAGTAGATTTATAGTACCACACCTTATGAATTATAAGGGTTGGGCATTGTTTATGGATTGTGACCAGTTAATGCTTACAGATGTTGCTGAACTATGGAGATTGCGTGATGAGAAGTATGCCGTACAAGTATGTAAGCACGATTATGTACCAAGAAATCAAAAGAAGTTTTTAGGTCAAACACAAACAAAATATGAAAAGAAAAATTGGTCAAGTTTTATGTTAATGAATTGTGATAAGTGTACAGCACTAACACCTGATTATGTTAATAGTGCAACATGATTACAATTACATCAATTTAAATGGTTAGAAAATGATAAGATGATTGGTGAACTACCTTTAGAGTGGAATTGGTTAAGTGGAGAATATGAAAAGAAAGATGATGTTAAAAATGTACATTTTACAGAAGGTGGACCTTGGTTTGTAGATTATTTACATTGTGATTATGCAGATGAATGGCAAAAATTAAAAGAAGAAACAACAGAAACAAATATGATAAAATGACAGATAAAATAGATATACTTAAATATGGTGATTTAGATTTACCGGTAAAGGATTGCAAAGTTTTATTTACCAACAAACAAGGAAAACAATACGAGGTTGAACTAACACGTTTGATACAAGTATTTAATAATAATATATGGAACAACAAGAAGAGTGTAAAATGATTAGAGAAATACTAGAAGAGATTAAAAAAGTAAGGGACGATTTAGTACATACTAATAATCCACATTTTCAATCTTTACAAAACATTATTCTTAAATGGGAAACTAAACTTGCAACAGAAGAAATAGATGATAGATAAATCAATTGAGATAGTTATTGTTCCAAACTTTGGTGATGTAAATGCTCACCAAGACAATGTAGGAATTATATTAGAAGAAGAAAAAATTTTAAAAATCTTATCTAAACGTTATAAAAATGTTTCAATTACAACAATTACTTCTAAAGAAGATTTAGAGCAACTAGCAATAAGAAAACCTGATTTAGTATTCTCTGGTGTTAAATATTTTAATTTTGATAACAGAAATATATGGCTTAATGATTATCTGGAAATGTATGACATTCCTTATATTGCTTCTAGTAGAGAGGCACTAGACAACGAGAGTAATAAAAGTAGAGCTAAAAAAATTATGCAAAGAGCTAAAATTAAAACAGCAGATTTTTTCATAACTATACCAGGGAAACATAAAACTGAATTATCAATTCCTATTAAGTTTCCTCTTTTTATAAAACCAGTAATAGGTGGTGATAGTAGAGGCATTGATAAGAATTCCATCGTGTATGATTTTGAAAGTTTTAAAGCAAAAGTTTTAGATATTAAACTAAAACATAATTTATCTTCTCTAGTAGAAACATATTTGCCTGGAAAAGAATACAGCGTAGGTATTTTTAAAAATAACACTAATGGAAGTGTAAGAGCTATGCCAGTAGAAATTATTGTAAAGGAGAATGTAAATGGACATCATATTCTTGATTTTGACATTAAAAAAAATGATGAAGAAGAAGTAATTCCAGTAACCGATATTAAAATTTTTAACAAACTTTCTAAATTAGCAAAAGGTTCTTTTAAAGCATTGGGTGGTAAGTCTTTAGGAAGAATAGATATTAAAATGAACAATCGTGGTGTTCCGCATTTTATTGAAGCTAACCTTATGCCTGGACTCCGAAAAGGATATATGTATAGAGGTTGTTTATTCAATTTAAAGATGAACTATGATGATATGATTTTGTTTATAGCTAAAAACGGATTAGCTTCTAAAGTTATTAAAAAATTAAAGGAGTTGGAACCAATAGGTATACTCAAACGTGGCAGGACTTCCTGGGCGATGGACGTCAATTTCCGATTTCCAAGAGGAGAGTCGCAACAGAAGAAATAGAGGATGATCCAGGGACTACTGACAAGACCAGCGACAGATGATATTGTAAGACATTTTGTTGAAAGTGCAGAAGGTACATTACATACTGTTAAAGATGTTGATTTGAATAAACCTATTACTTGTTTTGGAATATTAAGAGGCACAGGCGAACTTTTGAAACAAAGTAAAGAGTTTTATTATTTTGACCACGCTTACTTATATGGTAATAGACATAAACCATCAAAGGTAACTGGTGAGAGAATATATAGATTAACAAAAAATCATTATCATATTCAAACTATACAAGAACTAACAGATGAAGATAATGAAAGAATTAAAAAGTATATAAAGTATATAAAATTAAAACCTTGGAAAGATGCTAAAGAAGGCGGTTATATATTAATTATAGCACCTTCTAATTTTCAAATAGACTATCATAATATAGGTAGTTGGGTTGATGATACTATAAAGACTTTAAAACAACATACAGATAGACCTATTAAAATAAGAGATAAAAAAAGTATGAAACCATTAAGAGAAGAAGTACAAGGTGCATATGCTATAGTATCTCATAATTCAGCAGTTGTAGTTGACGCTGTTATGAATGGAATACCTGTATTTTGTGATAAAATGAATATGGGTGTACCAATAGGGTTAACCGATTTTAGTAAAATAGAACAACCCATAAGACCTGCTAGATTAAACTGGATATATAGTTTACTAGCAAATCAATTTACTATGACAGAAATAAAAAATGGAACAGCGTGGAGGAAAGTCAATGAAAATATTTAAAAATAAATTATCAGATTTTTATAAATGGGTTAAAGGTACAGAATTAGTTGAACTAGATGATATAGACGTATCGGAAGATCCAGTTAGACCTGAATTAACATTAGGTTGGCGAATAACTAAAGGTCGTAAGATATATGGTTTAAAATTTGATAATGAAATTGAAGGTATTATTTGTATAGCTTATACCAATGATGTACCTACAAGTATAAAAGAACTAGATATTATGAGTGAGTTAGCAGATATTAAAAACGAAAAGAAAATTGCTATTGCTTATACTGTATGGTCAAGAAAAAGAGGTGCAGGTAAAGAAATTATGCAGAAAGTATTAAAGATGGCAAAAGAAAACAAAATTGAAAGAGTAATAACACTATCTCCATTAACACCTATGGCGACACACTTTCATATAAGAAATGGTGCAAAACAAATTAACATAAACGATTACACACAAAACTTTGAATATGCAATTAGATAACGAAATAAAATTAGATTACAAAGACGTATTATTAAAACCTAAAAGGTCAACATTATCATCAAGACGTGATGTAGAAATGACACGTAAGTTTACATTTAGAAATTCTGGTCATACGTATGAGTGTTGTCCAATAATAGCATCCAATATGGATGGAGTAGGAACATTTAGTATGGCGAAAGTTATACAAGAGTATAAAATGATGACTACTATTACAAAGACAGCAACAATAGAACAATGGAGAAAAGCAGTAGGTGATGGTATTAAATTAAAGTATATATCAGTATGTACAGGTACAGGTAAGCTATGGCAAGATAACGCTGAAGATTATGCTACAATGAAAGAAGTGTTGAAGAGTTATCCAGACATTAAGTTTATTACTGTAGATGTAGCAAATGGATATCACACAAATTTTTCAGATTTTGTAAGTTGCGTTAGGGATGATTATCCAGATAAAACTATTATTGCAGGTAATGTGGTGACAGCAGAAATGACAGAAGAATTAATTATACAAGGTGCAGACGTAGTTAAAGTAGGTATTGGACCAGGTAGTGTATGTACAACAAGAACAATGGCAGGTGTAGGGGTACCTCAATTTAGTGCAGTAATGGAGTGTGCTGACGCTGCTAATGGTGTTGGTGGTCATATAGTTGCAGATGGTGGTTGTAATATGCCAGGAGATATTGCGAAAGCATTTGGTGCTGGTGCTCATTTTGTTATGTTGGGTGGTATGTTAGCAGGACATAATGAAAGTGAAGTAGAAAGTAAAAATGGTAAAAGAGAATTTTATGGAATGTCTTCTGATAGAGCAAGAGAAATACACGGAAAAAGAAAAGATGGTTATAGAGGTAATGAAGGACGAGCAGTAACATTACCAGATAGAGGACCAGTTAAAGAAACAATAGAAGATATATTAGGTGGCGTTAGGTCAAGTTGTACTTATATTGGTGCAAGACGATTAAAAGATATTCCTAAATGTGCTAGTTTTGTTAGATGTCACCAACCATTGAATACAGTATTTGAAACATATGATAATAACTCATAATATACCCTGGGATAAATGTTTAAGTAAACAGTTGTTTCCTGCCATAGAAAAAGGTTGGACTGATACAGATAAACCTATTCACTTTTTTTGGGGACTTGCAGGTAAGAATATACAAGGTATAAAAGAGTGCATAGAGAAAAACGAAGAGTGGTGGTATGTAGATGTTGGTTATTTAACACAACAAATTACAAGATATCCAGAACCTATTATACACGATTACGATAAGACATATTTTAGAATATGTAAAGGTAATATACACACGCTTAGGTGCAAAGTTGGTCCTGGTGCAAGATTACAGAAGCTAGAGCATCAAGGAATTGATATACAGTTTAAAGGGTGGAATACTGGAGAAACAACTCATATACTATTGGCACCTTCTTCTCAAACGGTAACCTACCATATTAATGGAATTAGTCAAGATGATTGGATTAAACAGATTACAGAAGAGATTAAAAAACATACAGATAAACCAATTAGATTCAGAAATAAACCTAGACCTGGTAATGCGTGGTGGGAAACTGATATAAAAGAAGACTTAAAAAATGCTCATTGTTTGGTAACCAATATGAGTTTAGCTGCTATTGACGCAATATTAAATCAAGTACCTGTAATATGCCATCAACGAAACATAGCGTCATTTGTTTCATCAAGAGATATAAAGTTTATAAAGAAACCAATGAGACCTGGAAGAAAGACTATAACAGAATGGTTAAAGATGATTGCACAAAATCAATTTACAATACCTGAAATTGCAGATGGAACTGCTTATAGAACATTACAAGAACAAAACGTATGATAAATTTTGTATGTGTATATTATGGAACAAAGTATTCATTAGATTATGTACAAGTGCTATACAATATGGTACAAAGACATTTAACTATACCTCATAAGTTTATATGTTTTTCAGACCACGTAAAACCTCAAAAGATATTAAAAGGAAATATAGAATTTAGAAAGTTTAAATTTCACGATTATGATGGTTGGTGGAATAAAATGCAGTTGTTTAGTGAAGAAGCTAATTTAAAAGGTCCTTGTTTATATATGGATTTAGATGTAGTGATTATAGACAACATAAATGAACTAGCAACATTTGGTGATGATATGACATTTGGTGTAATAAACGATTTCAACCTAGCAACGAAAGAGTATAATTCAAGTATAATGAAATTCAATAATGAAGTTGCAACGAAATTAGTATGGAATAAGTTTTTAGAAGATAAACCTAATTTAATGAAATTGCAAGGTGACCAAAACGTAATGTCAAAATTAGTGATGAAGAGTGAACATAAGAAAGTAATGCCAGACGAATGGACATATTCTTATAAATGGCATAGTAGACAAGACCCTAGATTTCATAAAAGTGAGTGGAAGTTTGAATTGAAAGAAAAAGCTAAGGTTGCAGTATTCCACGGTAGACCTTTTCCTCACGAATCTACACAGGAATGGGTCAAAAAAGAGTGGAATTAGAACAAAACTAGAACAAATATCTCTAAAAACCGCATAAAATAGTGTTTTTTTTACTTGACTTTTGAGTAAAATACCTGTATAGTATACACATACTATGAAAATAAACACTATGAAAAAAACAAATCAAGTAAAATTAAATGACGTTGACTATACATTTAACGTATGTTATTTAAGAGAATATATGGATCCTGAAAACGAAGGAGAATTCTTTTATGCATATGAAACTGTATATAGAAACGTTCCTTATAAATTCAAAGACAAATTTAAAACAGATTCTATGAAGATGAAGATTCTTAAATTTTGTGATTGGAACTATAAAGAAACTGCTAAGAACTTTGAAAATGTAACTAAAATTGAATTGATAGACCAAGACAAATACTATCAAACATTTGCTGATGTATTCGGAGATGTTGCAGAAGACAATAACTCAATGTTTAATGATTACGGACAATCATTTGATAGACAATCTTTAAGAAAAGATTTTAATCCAAAATTAACCAAAAAATTTATTAAAAACTACACTATGAAAGGAGTACACTAATGAGTAAAGTAAAACAATGGGCAACAGACGTTGCTGAAAAAGCAGTTGATGATATTATTGCAAAAGTTAAGAATAAAATTATTGACTTAAAAACTGCTAAAGACGATATCTTAAAAATAGATAATCTTGCTTTAGTTTCAATTGACGAAGATAATATTGATGAAGTATTAGAAATGGAGTTGAATATATGAGTAATATAACAGACCAATTTATCGGAAAAGACGATATCGGTAAAAACCTATACAGAAAGAAAACTTATTATACTTTATGTATAGAACAAGATTGTCTTGCTAAAAATCAAGAAGAAGCAGATACTAAATTAAGTGATTGCGGAATTGATTATAGTAAAATTACTAAAGATTTAGCAGAAGAAAAAAACGGTGTTGAAACTTATATGACAGACGCCAACTATACAGATTCAGCTAAAACTGAATATGTTGCAAAAGTTGTTTATGATGACTATGACGGTTTAGAAAATGCTATAGAAAACGGTGATGTTGAGTTAGACACATATGCTTCAGAAAACGATATAATTACAGCAGACGGTAAAGTTGTTGATAAAGAAGAATCACCACTTGATGATTTGCACGAAGCATTAAATCCTAATAACAGTTATAAACTAGTAGAGAGTAAATAATGAATAAAGAAACTATACAAGAGTTTATATTAAGAGGAGGTAAAGTAAAGATTTTACCTGCTCAAAAAGTTAATACTACAAATATTGTTAGAGCAAATACTGCTTACACACACGGCAGAATGAAAATGTTACATAATGTAAAATTGAGTGGTATGGGTGCTTATACTTTTGAAAAGAAGGTAGCATAATGAATTTAGAACACGGAATATTATTAATGTTTATCGGAATGACTTTATCAGTTGTTGTATTGTTTATTGCTTATTACTTCGGAAGTAAAGATAAGAAAAAAGAAAAATTAACCGAAGTAGAAAAATCATTAAGAGATTTATATAAAAGAAACGGAGATGACACAAACTAATGAACAGAAGATTAAAACATTTTAAAGACGGCAAACTTCACATTTATGTAAGAACAGACAAGTACAATGATAAAATCAAGTCAGATATTTGGGTTGGTCGTACTTATATTCAAGGTAGTGATATTGTTAAAACTTCTGGTACTAAAGATTTTAAGAAAGCAAAAGAAATCTTATTTAAATGGTATGATGAATTACAATTTAAAAAAGAACACAATATTAAAATACATAAAAGACATAAATTAGAAAGATTTTTAGATAGACATAACCATACAATGGAATTAATTAGAACTATACTTCCAATTATTTTGTTAGTTATGCAAACAATAATTTTGATAAAGGTATTTAACTAATGAAATATAACGAAGATAAAATATTAAAAGAAGTTTTAGAATATATCAAAGGCACATATTCAAAACACTATTCTACTACTAAAGAAGGATTCCAAGTCCAAGATATGTTAAGACATTTAAAGATAGACAAAGATTTCAGTTTATCAAATGCAATAAAATATCTTTGTAGATACGGTAAAAAAGAAGGTAAAAACAAAAAAGATTTATATAAAGCAATACACTATATTGTATTATTAATATCAAGTGAGGAAAATGAAAAAAAAAACTAAAAAACTTATATTAGAATTATTAAATTTTTGGCCAATGACAATAGTTGTGCCAATAATGATTTTTTTAATTTTAACAGCAAACATATGGTAAGTAATAAGATTATATACAACAATATGAATTTCTACTATGATGTAAATGATATGAATATATCAATTTATGGTAAAGCGTGGAAACCAGTTGAGTATTTAAGTAATACAGGAAAAAGAGAGAAAGTAAAACAACATATATTAAAACAAGACTTAACACAAAGAATAGGAGGAAAAAAGTATATGACATTATTAACAGAAAATCAAACAATCAATGGTTTTGATAATACAGCAGATGTATTAATATCAATAAAAGAAAGCATTGAAGATGATAATAAAGATACAGCAATTGATATGGTAAATCAATTAATTGATGTTGAAAAAGAAGAATCAGATATTGATGTTTCTTTAAATTTAGAAAATCAAAGTTGTGATTGCAATATGTGTAGAAGTGGAACTAACTAAAATGACTAGGATCCACCCTATAGCAGACTATCAAACTAGTTGGAATAGCTCACCAGAACCCTTGCTAGAGGGTCGGAAACGTCAAAAAATGAGTAAAATAGGGGTTATTTAGAGCTTGACATTACCAACGGTTTATGATAGTATATAAGAGAATAAAGAGAAAGGACATACAATATGAGTAAAAGTAATAGTACTGTGATATATAATAAAGACAATATCTACAAAGAGTTTAATGTTGCTAAAAATAAAGACATTGAACTATCAGACAAGAAAACGCAAGACGAAAAAGAGAACGACATCCATACAAACAGATTGCAGTTTTGTAAAGAACACCTAGAGTTATCTACAAATGACCCAGGTTTATACGATTGTGATATTAAGTGGGAAAGTTTAATAACTGCTTATTCTTCTGAACAACCAAGAGACCATTTCTATAAAAGTGTATTCGGCAGAACTTATGCTGAACAAGTAGAATTTGAAACGTCTGATGATAAAGATGATGACGGAGGAGAAGAATCCTATTATAGAAGTAGAAGAAAACAAAGAGGCTATAAAAGATAATTAATGCCAAAACCTACGTTTAAAGAAATTGTTGATCCACAGCAAACTGTATGTGATAATTTTCACGAATGGATACAAAAACAAAGTGAAAATTATGATCCACTTATGGTGAATATGACGGCTTTGGGTCAATCATTAAAAATTATGAAGTCAGTAATGCCTAGTGCAGATTATGACCGAATGATGGAAACGGTTTATCAATCAAAAGATAAGATTGAACCGTTTAAGAAACCAAGAGTACATTAATAGAAGGAGAATATTATGAAAACTATAATGACAATACTAGTGTTTATTACATTAACAACTACTGCTTATGCAGGACCTGTTGAAGATAAAATTAACGCTGTAAATACGTGGTTTGCTAATGAAAAAGCAACTACTATTGAATTTCAACAAGTACAATGGCAAGAAGGTAAAGACCAAATTGCTAATACTATTTTGAAATTTAAAAAAATGTTTAATTGGAGTAATTAATGGCATACGGAGATTTTGTTTGTACAAGTGCTAATGACGGCACACATTATTTCAGACCTATTACTGCTAGAGCTCAAACACTCTGGCAGAAAAAGGATTTTAATAAATTAGTAATTGATAATAACGAAGACTATTACATAGTTAAGAGTGTTGATAGTCAGAAAATATGTAATGAGATACGCAAGAATAATATGGATTTTACTAGCTAGTCTAGTATTAACGAACTGTGCTAACAGGTCCCATACAGGTGCTGTGTTAGGTGCAACAACAGGAACAACAATATGTTTAGAGTACATATCAGATAATCCTTATTTGATTGCTACTTGTGCTGTTGGCGCTGCCTTTGCTGGTGCAGAAATTTTATATAAAAGTGATAAAGATGTACATAACGCTGTGTTTGTAGACCATTTAAATACAAGTGGTTATGGTTCATCTTATACGAATTGGTATAATTCTAATACAGGAAATAGTGGAACTATACACATAACAAAATCATATCTAGTTGCTACTATTAAATGTAAAGATTATGACCACGTAGTAGATATAACAAGTCAATGGCCTATGATTGGTGTTGGCGGAGTTACTAGAAAAGTACAGTTTGGAAGTGCTTGTCAAATGCCAGATGGAAGATGGATTGAAAAACCAGTTGGTTTAAATGCAAATTATATTATGGAGAATAAATGAACCCGAATAAAATAAAAATTTTTATGTTTGCTACTCTAATAATGATTACTATATTATTATGTATCAATATGGCTTGGAGTGCTGATATTGAGTGTGTTGAGTGTGATTTAAACACAAAAGAATTTAAAGACGCTAAAGTAACCGAAATAGAGTGGCATAATGCCGATGGAACTATACAACGTAGTACAAAAGTTGAAGATGGTTCTCAAAAAGTATTATATAATAATGTTAAACCAGTTGAAAATGACGCTGACCAATATTGTTATATAAAAGTGATTATTAAACAAAGTGCTAATGGAGATATTTCCAAAGAAGAAAAATTATATTGTTCCGATGGTAGAAGTGGTGTATCAGATACACCTACCTATTGGGAACTATTTGCTCAGTTTTACTATGCTAGCGTTTCTACACCCGATTATTGTAGATACTATAGTCGTAAAAACCACGCTTTTAAATCGTACGGAAAAGTGTGTTTAAACAAGTACGGAGAATGGAAGGTAAAATAATGATTAAAAATATAATCATAATTTCACTTCTTCTAGTTGTTGTATATGGGGTCACGGCTGACCAATTTTTGGGATATGCCCAATCCAGCATTGACTTAATACAAGAACTGTTATATAATGTACAAAGGAGTGTGAAAAAATAATGAACAAATACATTAAGATTTTATCAGTTGCAGTACTAGGACTATTATTGTCTAACTGTGCCGGTAATTATAAAATAAAAAGTGAAAAAGGAAAAGTAGTTAATACTGTTCCAAAATGGTATATGGCCGATTTTTCTGATACTAAAGCGTGTGATACGCCTAGATTTGGTAAAGGAAAAGAAAAGGAATGTATCTTTGGAGTTGGTACTAGCGTTTCACCAGACTTGAATCTTGCAATTGAGAAAGCCAAAATGATAGCGAAAGCTGAAATGGCGGACATAATCAAAGGCGAAATGAATAAAGAGTCTAAACAGTTTATTACGGAGATTGGAAAATCTAATACTAAAACTGTTGTTAGTGAAGTAGAATCTGTATTGGTAAATATAATTAAAGATACGCCAGTTAGAGGATATGAAATCTTTGCTCAAGACGTAACCTTAACAAAGAACGGTTACTATAGAGCTTGGATTGGTTTGAGATTGCCATTAGGTGAATATAATAAAATGTTCAACTATACAATTGAACAAGCTACAGACGCTTATAACTTGAAGTATCACGCTAACAAGTCGTTTGACAACCTTATGAAAAAGGATGATGATGATGGAAAAAAAGTTAGCAATTAAAGATATCACAGTATATTCAAAAGAAAATTGTCTATACTGTGTGAAGGCAAAGTCCCTTCTAAAGGGACTTGGTCTAACTTTTACAGAAAAGAAATTAGAAGAATTTAAGTCAGTAGATGAAATGATTAAGGACATTGGTAAAAAAGTAAGAGCAATGCCTCAAATTAAGATTGATGGAGAACTAGTTGGTGGATACAATCAACTTGTAGAGTATTTTAATAATAAAGGTTTAGTGAATTTTAAAGGTGATATTATACGTGACTAACGAGGACGAAACAAAAAAAGATAACTTAATTTTATTTCCACAGAATAGAATTAAAAAGAGAATAACACAACCACAAGAATCTCCTTTTACAAAACGATTAAAAGAGCAACAGACTAAAGAGTTTATTGAACAAAGTGTAGATGAACTTGGATTTGAGTTATTAAGAAAATTTAATGATATGGGATTAAAGACTACAAAAGAACTTTTTACTAAAGACCTTGCGTTAGTTATTGATTGTATAAGAGGTTTGATTTATAGAGATTTTGGTTTATCACATACTGCTCAATTGATGTCAAATAAAATGGTATCAATAAAATTTAATAAAGCAGGTAAAGCTATGGCAGCTAGGATAGATTATTCAGATTTTATGAATGGTAAAAAACCAAAACAACCAAATGTTTTTAATAAAGAATTTAAAGAAGAGTTAAACGATTTACAAGATGGATCAGATTTGTTTGAATCTGATATGGACTTAAATGGAGATGATGATAAGAAATAGTTTAATGATATTAATAATGCTTACTTTAATTAACTGTAGTGGTCAAGAAAAACCTAAATTGGATGCAATGGGTAAATTTTTTGATTGTTTAGGTGATAGTAGTAAGTGTGAGAATTTAAAGAATTCCAATGAGGAATAGTCACAATGGCAGACTTAAAAATGCTAATAATAAAGGAGAATAAAACAATATGTTTTTTTCAAAAAAAGTAGTTGCACCAAAAGTTGTAACTAAAGGAAGAAAATCCTTATCAAAAACTACAAAGGTTTTAAATCTTTTGTCAAAAGGTGACCCAGTTTCTTGGAAGACTTTAAGAAATAGATACGACCTGATTTCACCAAGAGCGATGGTTGATAAACTACGTTCAAAGGGTCATATGATTTATATTAATAAATCAAATGCAGGTACATCTTATAGAATAGGAACTCCTACAAAAGCAATAATTGCTGCTGGGATAACTAAACTGTATGGTACAGAATACGCTTATAGTGCGTAATTGAATCGTAACCAATACGATTGATACAGGCGACCTGTTTTACGGCTCGCCTGTATTCTTATTATATGAAAACAACAGATTTAACACCAGTAGAAATTCATAATAACATCTATTACAAAAGGGATGATTATTATGCTCCATATGGTAAAGACAATGTTAATGGAGGTAAGACAAGACAGGCAATTTGTTTGTTTGAAGAATTAAAAGATGAAATTAAAAACAAATATAATGGTGGAGTAGTTACAGGTTCATCTGTTAATAGTCCACAAGCACCTATTATAGCGGCAGTTGCTCAAGACTTTGGTTTTAAATGTGTTATAGGTGTAGGTGGTACAACACCTAAAACAATAGACACCCACCATATGATAAGATTATCAAGACACTATGGTGCTGATATTGAAAATGTTGCAGGTCACGGATATACAGTTGCAATAGATAGTGGATTAAAAAAGAAAGTAATGGCTAAAAATGGTTTTATGTTAATCAAGTTTGGTAATAGTGCTGCTACGAATCCAGAATCAATATTTGATAGTGTTGCTAATCAAGTTGAAAACATACCAGATAAATTAGATAATTTAGTAGTTGCAATAGGTAGTGGTATACAGTTTGCAGGTATAATTAAAGGGATAGAGAAATTTAAGAAAAAAGTAAAGAGAATTATAGGGGTCACTTTTGTTGACCGTAGTAAAAAGATTGATGAGTATTTAAATCAATTTAGTAATCTTGAATTAGGGTTTAAGAATTTTCAAGATTATGAAATGCATAAGACACCTTTACCATATTCAAAATCAGTATGGGAAGATGTTGGTAATGGTTTTATTGACGATATATACGAAGGTAAAGCACATAAGTGGATGAGAGAAAACATAGATACTACAAAAGAAAAAACGCTATTTTGGAGTATCGGGAGAAGATTAACAGCGGAAGAAGTAGATAAGTTATATAAATAGTTATATGATTAATATTACAAATTGGAGTATAAAATGGCAGAAACAGCAAAACAACACCCATCATTAATAAGTAAGTCTTCTATGGAAGCAATGGCTAGTACAGCCGGATCAGGCGACCTATTATTTTCAGAAGTCTTAACTAAAGTAAATAACGCAAAAGATAGAGCTAAAAAGGTAGAGATTTTAAAACAATATAATCATCCATCTTTAAGAATGCTTATAAAAGGATCATTTGATCCTAGTATTGAGTGGGAAATACCAGAAGGTGTACCTCCATATATGGAAAATTCAGCACCAAAAGGTACAGAACATACAATACTTAAAACTGAAGCTAAACGATTGTGGCATTTTATTAAAGGTGCAGATACTAAAACTACAAGAACTCAAAAAGAAACTTTGTTTATTCAAATGTTAGAAGGATTACAAGCAGATGAAGCGAAGTTATTGCTTAGTATAAAAGATAAAACTTTACATAGAACATATAAAGGTTTGAGCGACTCGGTAGTAAAAGAAGCCTTTGGATGGAACGAATTGTATCAAAACCTAGAGAAAAAATAGATATTTTTAGCTAGTATTATCAAAAAACGTTGATTTTACTAGTGTTTTAGTGCTTGACTTTACTATCTTTATTGTGTATAATAGATACTATAAACAATAAATATTAGGAGAGAAATATATTATGAAAAAAGTGATGTTTATTATACTATTGAATTTAGTATTATGGTTTGGACTTACTAGTCTATCCACTATTGCTAATGCAAATGAATATAATAAAGCAGTTATAGCACACGTCATAAAACAAAATGTTGATGGCAATAGTGTAGATAAAACTGCTTTAATGGAGCAAGAACTACACAGGATAGTATACGCTATGATAAATGAATTTAGTAGCGTTTTACAGAAACACCTACCAAATGTACTAGACAGTCTTGCTAGTGAAATCAGACAAAAAAATGATAAAGAGTTTAAATGTGCTCTTTTAAAAGGAAGTGATTATGAGTGTAATTGAAAATATAGTTAATACTTTGAATTGGATATATCAATATATCCCTAAAGAGTTAGTAATAGTAATTCTTGGGAGTATGATATTATTTGTTATTTTAGAACTAGGGGATAGAAAAAGAAAAAAACAATGGCTAAAAGAACAAAAACAATATCAAAAAAACAGAAAATCAAGAGAAAGTTAAAAAAAGAACTTTCTTCTGTTAAAATGTTAAAATATAAAACTACATATAAAGATATTAAAAAGTATTTTAAACTTATTAATGAATTTGTGTTTGCTAATAAGCTATCTCCCTTTAATGAGATTACATTAGTGCATAAACCAAGAAACTACATAGGACAAGTTGTAGTAAGTGATAAGATAGGAAAAGGAACTAGAAACTTTATTTTAGAAATGATGAAAGTTTATAGTAATAAAAAAGAGTTTGTTGATACGTTGGCACACGAAATGATCCATCTGTATCAAATGGCAAATTTAGGTGATACAGGAAATCATAATGATTTATTCTATAGTTTCAGACCAAAACTGAATACTATTGGATTAGATATATAATAGAAAGAGAAGTAAATTATGGGTGAAGTGAGAAAAACAAAAGAACTGGACCACTATTTGAAAAGACTAATAGTAAACGTTCCAGACAAAATTCAACAGTTTATAGATGATAAAGACGGCAAGTATTCTATGATTTATTATACTGGAAGTTGGTCAAAAGATATATATGATAACTTTACTGAAATACAAGCAGAAAAGATATTTAAAAATATGGCACAATTTCAGAACCAAGTAAGTTTTATTCAAAAGAAAAATGATCCATCAATCGGTGGATATGAATACCAGATAGCAAGGTTTTAATGAAATTAACAAAAAATCCTATCTTTAAGAAAACATATTGGTGGTTAAAAGCATCCTTACTAGTTGTTGCTATATCAACTATAGCATATGGTGTAGGAACATTTAAACCTAATCCTATTGCAGTTAAAGAAGCAACAGAAGAAGTTAGAATAGAACACGCTGAATGGGCACAAAAGTTAGGATTAAATGAACCTAGTTTTGAATATACTAACTCAAAAGAATTTATATTAGAACTTAACAAGTGTGTTGATTTTTTAAATTATCATACACCACCAGATAAAAGAGTACCTATTCAAATGGTGACAGCACAAGCAGCATTAGAGTCTGCCTGGGGTAAAAGTAGATTTGCTGTTAAAGCAAATAATTTATTTGGTATTAGAGTATTTAAAAGTACAAACAAACACTTATTACCAGAAGGTGTTGAGGAATGGCCAGGTTGGGGAGTTAGAGTATTTGAAACAAAATGTAATTCAGTTAAAGAATACATAAGAATATTAAATGAACACCCAGCATATAAAGAGTTTAGAGCATTAAGAGCAAAATTACTAAAAGATGGTGAACTACTAGACGCAAAAGCACTAGTAAGAACTTTAGATAAATTTTCTACTACAGAAGATTATGATGAAAGAGTTATTAGTATAATGAGTAAAGTAGAAAAAGTATTAAACGATATTAAAGAGGAATAATGAGAAATTTGTTTTTCATTTTAGTAGTACTATTAAGTGCTATATCTATATCAGGTATTGCTGCCGCTTATAGTATTATAGGATTAGCAACTCTATTTGCAGGTGCTAAAGTAGCAATTATTGCTATGGGTACTTCACTAGAAGTTGGTAAGTTAGTTGCCGCCAGTTGGTTATATCAAAACTGGAAAAATTCAAATCTACCAAAAACAATAAGAGCATATTTAACCACGTCTGTTATTGTATTAGTATTTGTAACTAGTATGGGTATCTTTGGGTTTCTATCAAAGGCACACCTAGACCAAGTAAGACCTACAAGTGATAATGTAGTACATATATCATTAATAGATAGACAAATTTTACAAGAAAACGTTGTTATAGATAGAGCAGAAAAGACATTAAACTTATTAGACAAAGCATTAGAGGTATATATAGATAAAGAATATGTTAGTAGAGGACTAAAAGAACGTAAGAAACAAAAAGAAGAAAGAGATTTTTTAAATAATGAAATAAGAGTTGCAATGGATAAGATTGCAAAATTGACATTAGAAAAAGGTAATATAGAACTAGAACAATTAAAGATAGAAGCAGATGTTGGTCCACTTAAATATGTTGCAGAATTGATATATGGTGACGAAGCAAAAGAACATTTTGACGAAGCAGTTAGATGGATTATTATTGTATTAATATTTGTATTTGACCCATTAGCAGTATTGTTATTGATAGCTGCCAACATATCATTAAGGGAAAGAAAATTAGCAAATGAAGCAAAGAATAAGAAAAAAGAAAAAGACACTAACTGGCAAAGGGAAGCGACTAGAGCTAAAATTACAGCGCAAGGTCTCCGAGATAAGCAAAAGTTTTATAAAACATTTTTTACAAAACTAGGTAAAAGAAGTTTAACGAATAGAGATTATGAAGATTTTTTTAAAGGTATGGGTACGGAAGAGTTAATGAAATTAGGTTTAGATCCAGATGAAATAAGAATCAAACTAGACCAAATAATGGAATTTAATGAACCAACGACTAAACCGTATTTAGAATCGGGAGTTAAGAAATGAAGAAGATAATTATAGTATTATCATTACTACTATTAAATGCTTGTGCTGTAGCTCCATCTTGGTTAGCAACAGGTACAGGTGCGTATTCAGAATACAAAGTAATATCAGCTGCTAAAACTGGTATAGATTTTGGTTTATCAATGAACGATTTACCTACAACCAATGATGTAATATTATCAAAAATTACAGGATATGAATGTAAAGTTAGTAGAGCGCTTAAAGAAGGTATAGAGTATATTTGTGCTAATATAAAAATACATCCACCAACAAACGCTACCCTTGACAAAGATGAAAAAAAGTGATATTATGGTACTTATGAATACTCATTTACAAGCTTGTCCTAGATGTGCTGATAGGATGATTAAACAAGCAGAAAAAGCATTAGACAGGTCAGAAACAGACTGGTCAAAAAACTTTTGGCACGGAGTGTGGCAGAAGTTAAGAAGTAAATATAAATCAATAGACGAGGTAACATATCATTAAAATGAAACAAAAAATATTAGAAGCAGTTAAAAAACACGCAGAAGGTAACATTGCAAAAGCAAAAGCAAATATTGATGTATTTTTAAATAGTCCTGTTGGTGTTGCAACACATATGGATTCAGTTGATACAGTTGTTAAAGAAATAAAAGTAATAGCAGACAACAAAGAAATTATTGAAACTCTAAACGAAATCTAAATGATTGATTATCTTTTAAAAGGTGGTGTATCACAACACCCAAACTTTTTCACAAACGAAAAATTTAATAGTATTAAAAGAGATTTAAAAAGTTTGGAATGGAACAAACAACATCAACCATATAAGATTGGGCATTATGGCAATAGACTACAGGCAATGCCTTGCTATCAAACTACATATGATAAAGAGAACGATTATATCATAAGTAATATAGAACGTATATTACAAACTAAAATTACTGATTTCAAGGTTCTTGTAAGAAAAATGTTATCTAGTGAAATAAAACAATCTCCACAAAACTTTGGTAAATATGGTTTTGTACATAGGGATTATCCTGAAGAATCCTATAAAGAACCTTTATTAGCAGGTATGATGTATTTTGACCAGGCATATGATGGAGGCACGGCATTTTTTCATACTCAAATGGAGAAAGCGCCAGACATATATATAAGTGCTCTTCCAAATAGACTGGTTTTATATCACGGTGGTAGATATCACGCACCTTGTTTTGATTATACCTTTGAAGAAAGAATAACTTTCTCTTTCTTCTTTAAACAAGAAATGGGACAAAATGAAATTAAAGATTAAGAAAACTGAATATCAAGATATAGCTGATTGTATCAGAAGTGACCAAGTACCTGCCTCGGCAGTATTTGAGTATTTTTCTGACAAACTTTTTTATAAGTGGTACAAGGGAAGATATCTTAATGCCTAGATATCTTTTTCATAATAAGAGAACTAAAAAAGAGTGGGCAGATTTTATGACAATTGCTGAAATGGAAGAAATGTTAGAGAAGAACCCACACGTTAGACAAGTGTTAACACCTATAAATATAGTGGCTGGTGTAGCAGGAATGTCTTATAGGTCAGATGATGGTTGGAAGGAAGTAAATCAGAAGATTGCAGAAGCACATCCAAATAGTTCCTTTGGAAAACATCATAGAAAAAGAGGAATTAAAGAAGTTAAAACTGAACAAGCTAGAGCTAAAGCAGCTAAAAAGGCATTGAGTTACAAAAGATAAAAAGGATTAAACAAAATGGCAAACAAAGATATACCAGATTTTATGCGTGGGTTTGATTTAGATAACGAGTGGGGTTTTACTCCAGTATCAACTAAACCATCAGACACACCAAGTATTGACCCTAAACTAGTAGAAGGAACAAACATAGAACTATCTAAAGTTAAGTCAGATGTTTCTACTATCAAAAGTATGATGAACGAAATTATGCAGATAGTGAACGATAAGGAAACGATAACAAAAGAGATTAGTGATGAAGATACGTTAGCAAGGTTTAAAGATATTGAAAAGATTGTGTTACCGTTTTTATATAATTTACAAAAAAGTGATGAACCTTATATCCACTGGCCGAATAGAAAACACATAATTAAGGCACAAATAGAGAAGTTACTTAAACTAACAAGAGGATAATAAATGAAATTAACAAACAATTTTTCATTAAAAGAAATGACTGCCAGCCAAACTGCTGAAAGGCACGGCATTAATAATAATCCTAGTGAAGACCATCAGGATAATTTAAAGACTTTATGTGAAAAAGTATTGCAACCGATTAGAAACCATTATGATAAATCTGTATCAGTATCAAGTGGATACAGGTCACCAGAGTTATGTGTTAAGATTGGTTCAAGTTTAAAATCACAGCACGCCAAGGGGCAAGCCGCTGATTTTGAAATATTTGGTACCCCAAATGCTGAACTAGCAAAGTGGATATCATTAAACATAGACTTTGACCAGTTGATATTAGAATACCATAAGGTAGACGAACCTAATAGCGGATGGATTCATTGTTCTTATAAGAATACAGATGATAATAGAAAAGAGATATTAAGAGCATACAGAAATGATGATGGCAAAACATTATATGAGAAATACGACCCTAGCTGAGAGGTTAGCAGTTTTTATAATGGCGATAAGATTGCTGAGCGTAATGCCATCATTGATATGTACGCACAGAAGGGAATCTAAGCATTGACAAGCTAGATAAAATATGTTATTATATTACTATGAGTATAAAAAAGAAAATTGAAGTATTAAAAGAAACAATCAAGTGGTTCAGAACGCAAATTGAACCACACGATTGTGGATGGATGCACACAACAATAGATGGTATCAAACACCGAATAAGTGATTTGAGAAAACAATTGAGGAGAAAATAATGAGTAGTAAATTTACGTGGGTTGATATAGACAAAACAAAACTTCCAAACACAAAAGGTAGACGTATAAACGGTTTCCGTTTCTATGATGTAGAGGGTAAGAATTATCCTTCTATCACAACTGTGCTAGGTGTTCAGAAAAAAGAAGGTCTTGAAAGATGGCGAAAAGCAGTTGGTGAAGAAGCAGCCAATTGGGAAATGGGTAGAGCGGCACGTAGAGGCAAAGCAACTCACACACTTGTTGAACAGTATATCAAAGGCGAAACACCTAGTATTAGGGACGTGTTACCTTTAGGTATGTTTAGATTGATGTTGCCTTATCTAGCTCAAATTAATAATATTCATTTATTGGAAGAAATAATGTATAGTCATAAGTTGACCATTGCAGGTCAAGTTGATTGTGTTGCTGAGTACAATGGCAAGTTATCTGTAATAGATTTCAAGACAGCAAATAAAGAACGTAAAGAAGATTGGATAGAAAACTATTATATTCAAACTTGTGCTTATGCAATTATGTATGAAGAGCTATTCGGTAAACCGATAGAACAATTAGTTATCTTAATGGCAGGTGAAGACGGTACAATGCGTTCATTTGTCCAACCAAGAAAACTATTTGAACCTAAATTGCAGAAATCTATTGAGTACTTTTATAAATACTATAACGAACTTAACAAAGATAAAATCAAGCAATAATTACATTAACAAAGTGGCCTGGATTTTATCCAACGAAGGTCATTTATGTTTAAAAAAATACTATCAATAATATTTGGAATCGTACTCTTAATGAGTATGGCTCCCGCTTTAGCCGGTCACGAAGAAGGCGGAGAATTACCTAAAGATTATGAACCAGCGCCAAATGTAGGTCCAAATTTATATTGGTTACAAATGCCTGTAATATGTGGTAGTAGTGAGGATGTGATTGCATATATTCAAAAAAGGAAATTTGCATTAGTTAATGTTTCATTTGGTAAAGAAAAAGCACACCCAGATGGTAAACCAGTTTTTATAGTACAATATTATGTTGATCCTACATACACACAATCACTTGTAGTTATGACAACATTAAATGGTGTTGAATCTTGTATGTTATACAAGTCATTTGATTTAAAATTTGCCAATCCTAAAAAGGGTATTGGTTCGTAAGGAATTTGACGTTGAAGGTTAGATAATAGTTGGAGAAGACGAGAGTTCGAATCTCTCCATCTCCACCATAAACACATTGATTTCAAGTGTGCTTATGGGGGATGACTGGAATTGATTCACAATCAAAACTAACTGGAGTTAGATAGTAGGTTGCTACTTTAAAGGACAAAACTATAAAGGATAACGCAAGTTATGCTCTTGCTGCCTAGTTAATAGGTAGACGGCGTTTGTGTAGTTTCCGTGGCAACAGAAAAACTACACACTTTACATTTAAGAAAAAATATGATATAGTATACGTATGAACTCAAAAGAATTTTCATTGATTATAGAGGATGTAGTAAAGAAGCATAAAGATATCTCATATGTGGACGCCATAGTCCATTATTGTGAAGAAAACAGTATTGAAGTTGAAACCACAGCACGTCTAATTACAAAACAACTCAAAGAAAAAATACAACATCAATCAGCACAGTTAAATTTATTAAAAGGTGGTAGACCAGGAGTATTACCAACTTAATATGTGGGATAAAATAATGTATAACTATATCTATCACTGGATAGAAAAAATAGCCAGTACAGTAAGTGTATGGGCGTGGCATAAAAGAGAAAGACTTTTACGAAAAGGACAAAACAAAAAATGAGTGATGATGAGTTTGGTAGTATCAGCGAAGAAGAATTTAATAAGAAACATATGAAAGCACTTGCACAAGCAGATCCACATAATTTTAAAAAGAAGAAAAAGAGAAGAATTAAGAAAGAAAAGCCTAATCCTTTTCACGCAAGAGCAATAGATGGATTTGGAGAATAATATGGATATAGAACTTATAGATAAATTAGGTAATGACCTATCAGTAGTAAATGCTGCTAGAGTATCATTTGCAAAAAGAAAAGATGAACTTGATGAAAAGGACGATAAGTTAATTAAGTATTTAGCAAAACACGGACATTGGTCACCTTTTGCTCACGGCTTTTTATCATTTAGAATTAAAGCACCTATCTTTGTTGCAAGACAATTAGTTAAACATCAAGTAGGGTTAAGTTGGAACGAAGTGAGTAGAAGATATGTAGATGATAAACCAGAATTCTATATACCTTTTATGTGGAGAAAGAGACCACCTGAAAGTATTAAACAAGGTTCAAGTGAAGAAGAGGTTGAATTTGATATTATGGAGTTAATAGATTTGTGTAAAGGAACTTATAACTATATGTTAGAGGAAGGTATTGCACCTGAAATGGCACGTATGGTATTACCTCAATGTATGATGACCGAGTGGATATGGTCAGGTAGTGTATATGCATTTAGTAGAGTGTGTAATCAAAGAAATAAAAGTAATGCTCAAGCAGAAACGAGAATGGTAACCTATCCACTATCAAAACATATAAAAGACCATTTTCCAATTTGTTATAAGTATTTGATATCAAATCAAAGATAGAATAGTATGGCATATGGAGGATTTGACGTATATAAAATATATCTAGGTGTTAAGTTGCATTTTACAACCAACTCCTACGACTATTATAAATATTCAGGAAAAGTAAATGCAACATTGGATTCATTTACTAAAAGAAAAGATAGGTATTTCTTCTACAAGTTATCTACAAAATATAGTCCAAGTGAAGTGCTTGATTTTTTTGTAAGTAATTTTGTTGATGATAGTAAGAAATGGATAGGAAATTTATTAAGTGATGACGGACACAAAACATACCTTCAGTATAAAAAATATCTGGAATCTTTTAACTACAGTTTACGAGATAATTTGGGTCGTATTGTTTACGATTTTAACACTCGTGGCATTTCTTTTAATAGTGGTTTATGCGTGGTTAATGGTCAGCATCCACGAATGCTACGATTACTTATACAACGGAAAATTAACTACCCAACCGCCATCATCTTGGATGAAATTCTTAATTTCATTAAGAACTGGGATACTCAAATTAAAGAAAAGATTGTGTGGACTGATATGTCCAGAAAATTAAAGAAAATGAAACCCTTTATTAGATATAATAAAACAGAAGCGAAATTAATAGTAAAAGAGATAATAACTAGTGAACTCAAATCTTAATAAGAAAATAAATGGTACGTGGACTATACCAGAGATACTAGAAGCAATGGAGATTATATGCAAGTCATAGATAATTTTTTAGATGAAAAAGATTTTGATGAATTAAGTACAAAGGTAATGGGTAGATACTTTCCTTGGTTCTATTATGACTCAATAGTAAAAGAAGATGATAGAGGAAAAATTGGTCATCAATTCTTTAATATGCATATGTTATATGACAATGACCGACCAACATTTAATACATCTTTTGAACTAATGGATCCAGTTTTAAAAAAATTAATGAACTTTGAAGATCCAAATATTTGTTTGAAAGCTTTAATAAGAGTAAAAGTAAATTCATATCCTAATCAAGGTACATTGATTGAACACGGTATGCATAATGATTTTCCTTTTCCTAGTAGGGCGTGTCTTATTAGTATGAACACTTGCAATGGATACACAAAGTTTGAAGATGGCACTAAAGTTGATAGTGTTGCAAATAGAGCAATCCTTTTTGATCCATCTATTGAACACACTGGTACAAGCACAACAAATGCTCAAAGAAGAGTTAATATAAATTTTAATTACTTTAATAGTCTAGGTAATATATCTAATAAATGATAATGACCAATAGGGATGTTGAAGAACATCACAAAATGATAAGAGTAATGCAAGATGAAAAGAAATCTGCTAGAGTATTCTGTATAGGTAATGGTGAAAGTAGAGTAGGAATAGATTTATTTAAGTATAAAGAATTTGGTAAGATATATGGTTGCAATGCCATTTATAGAGACCTCCCTAATTTATGTGATGTGTTAACTAGTGTAGACCACGGAATGATACACGAAATATATCACGCAGGAATGGCACAAAAGATACCTTGTTATTTTAGAAATTGGACTAAAGTGCCTGCTCATACATATGACGTAATAATACAAGATGGTTTACCTAAAGAAGAATTAGATAAAGCAATAGAACAAGGTGCTGTTATAACCAATGTACGTGGTGATAGTAAAGAATATGTTTTACACGGCGCTAATTTAAAAGGTGTAGTGAACGTATTGAAAAAAGATGGTGTGGTAAATAAAAGACATATTAGTCAAGCTACAATTAAAGTTAGTTGGATACAAGAACCAGACTATTCACACTCATTAGATGATATAAGCAAACCTAGAGACCACGGTTGGGCGTGTGGGGCAACTGCTGGTTTAGTTGCAGTTAAGAGAGAGAATCCTTGTGAAGTGTACCTAATAGGACACGATTTACATAGTCATAATGAGAAGATTAACAATATTTACAAGAGTACTAAGCATTACACAGCAAAAGATAACAGTCCAACACCAGGTATCAATTGGATTAACCAATGGATGACTATGTTTAACTGGTATCCAGATATAAATTTTTATAAGGTCAATAGATATAATGACGGTAGAGATAATGTCAATGGACCTATTAAAGAATGGGCAGGTATACCCAATTTGAAGTATATAGATTATACCACACTTGACTCTATGCTCTAATTATGTTATATTAGACATAGAGTTGTTATAAATAAGTATGAAGGCGATTACATAGCCTACACAAATACAACAAATATGTTAATACAAAAGGAGATAATACATATGGACTTTGAAAAGTTAAAATCATCATCAAGTAACTTTGATAATATTACAAAGGCACTTGAACAAAACCTCGGTCCCGAGGATAAAACAAACAAAAACAAGTATCAAGACGATAGACTTTGGAAACCAGAGTTAGATAAAACTGGTAACGGTTATGCTGTTATTAGATTTTTACCTGCTTCTGAAAAAGAAGAAATGCCTTGGCAAAGAGTATGGTCACACGCATTTCAAGACAAAGGCGGTTGGTACATTGAAAATTCATTAACAACTTTAAATGGTAAAGATCCAGTTAGTGAAGATAATACTAGATTATGGAATACAGGTGTAGATAGTGATAAAGATATTGCTCGTAAGAGAAAAAGAAAATTATCATACTATTCTAACATCTATATTGTTAGTGATCCAAAACATCCTGAAAATGAAGGCAAAGTTTTCTTATACAAATTTGGTAAGAAGATATTTGACAAAATATCAGAAGCAATGCAACCTCAATTTGCGGATGAAAAAGCAATTAACCCATTTGATTTTTGGAAAGGTGCAAACTTTAAACTAAAAATCAGAAAAGTTGATGGTTATTGGAACTATGACAAATCTGAATTTGAAGGTGTTACGCCAGTAGCAACAGAAGACGCTGCTATCAAAACAATATGGGCGAAACAGTATCCTTTAAAAGCTTTTGTAGACCCTAGTAATTTTAAAACCTATGAGGAACTCAAAGAGAAACTGAATAGGGTAATTATGGGTACACGAAGCACCGAAACTGTTGAAACAGTTGGCCTCCCACAACAGGCAAACGGTACGGTGAAAAGTACTAACGTTGTTGACTCTAAACCTGCTAGTGAGGAAGACGATACGTTGTCTTATTTTAGTAAATTGGCAGACGAAGAGTAAACCTTTCTCTCTCAAATAAACGTTAAAACTTAAAGGGCACCTAGTAATAGGTGCCCTTTTTCATTATAAATAGTAGTATGGCAAATATATTTGGTCCCATAAAAGATAGACAAGCAGGCGTATTAAAGTCAGCATCCTGGTATAGAGGTGCAGTACAAAATATGACAAATAAGGCAACTTCTAATACTCTTATGCGACAAGGTAAACTAAATCAAAGACCTAGCGCAGGACGTTTGAATATGTATTTTTACGACCCTAAAACTAAAAAGAAATTACCATATTACGACATATTTCCATTAGTTTTACCAGTAGATACATTTACAGGTGGTTTTGTTGGATTAAATTTTCACTATTTACCATATGCATTGAGATTTAAATTATTACAAGAGATACAAAGATATGCTAGTAATACACAATTTGACCGTACTACTAGAATAAATGCGACATACAGTACACTTAAAAATATACCGTTGATTAAACCAACTATTAAGAAATATTTGTGGAAACACGTTAAGTCAAATTTTTTAAGAATAGACGCAGACGAAATGGCAATTGCTGTTTATCTGCCTCTACAACAATTCAAGAAGGCAACACCTAGTAAAGTGTATGCTGATAGCAGGAGAGCAATCTGATAATACAGACGACAAGAGGTTATGGCAAAGAGAACAGTATGGAGAGTTATGATAGTTAAAATCAGGATGTGGTACGCAGACATAAGAGGACACCACGGACATAAATGGAACTACGAACCATCCGAACATTATATGGGTAGACACCCAAAAGATAGAAAATAGGAAATAAAACCAATGGCAATTTTTAGGGCAGGAAAACGTATCGGTAATATGGACATAAGAATTGGTCTACCTAGAGATAGGTCATTAGATAACGTTGAAGGCGATAAAAGAATTACAGTACATCAACCTGGTGTTAACCAAAGAACATCTATTGGTAGAATGATTACACAAATTAATAGAGGTGAAGGTGTTGCCAGAGCAAATAGATTTTTAGTTAGACTATTTCCACCAGTAGATGTTGTTACAGAAAAAATAGATTTTGAACCAAGTCTTCTTAATTCAGATGAAATGAAACGTAATGTAGAATTGATGTGTACATCAGCAGTTTTACCACATAGGGACATATTAAATACAAATTTTGTAACTTATGGACCAGGTAGAAAAATGCCTTATGCATATGGTTATGGGTCAAGTATGGAATGTAATTTTATGGGAGATAAGTTTTTAAGACAAAGAGCTTTCTTTGAAACGTGGCAAGGTAAAATGCATAATTTAAAAACACACAATTTAGAATACTATGATAATTACATAGGCACTATGGAAATTTATCAATTAGGACAATATAGAGAAAGTGATAAGGAATATCCTGATGATAATTATAGAATGACTTATGGAATAAGATTGCACGAAGTATATCCAGAAACAATAGGAGAAATACCATATCAATCAGTAACAGATGACCCAATGCCTATGGACATACCTATAAAGTTTGCGTATAGAACTTGGGAGAATATAACATTAGACGAAGTAAATGGTGTTGAGTATGGTAAAGGTGTACCAGATATGCCAAACATTAAACCTAGTAAGGACTATGGAATATGGGGCGGAATATTATCTAAAATGCCACCAGATGTTAAACGAGCAAGTAAACAAGTTATTGAGAAAATTAAAAGAGATATGCCGATTGGTAAGGGTACTGGCGGTAGAGTATTTCCACCATTCGTTATAAATAGGAACTAATATAATAAAAGGAGTAAATTATGGCATTGCCTATATTAGAAACAGCGACATATGAATTGACATTACCATCTAAAGATGTAAAGGTTAAATTTAGACCTTTCCTTGTCAAAGAAGAGAAGATATTACTACAGGCATTAGAGTCAGGCAGTAATAAAGAAATGACTAGTGCTTTGAAACAAATAGTACACGCTTGTACTATGGGTGCTATAGATATTAATACACTACCTATATTTGATGTAGAGTATATATTTTTACAGATAAGAGCAAAGTCAGTTGGTGAAATAACAAAATTAAAGTTGTTATGTCCAGATGATAAGAAAACTTACGCAGAAGTTGAGATAGATTTATCTAAAGTGGAAGTACACGTAGATGAAAACCATTCTAACAATATTGTAGTAGATGAGAAGAAAAAGATAGGTTTGATTATGAGTTATCCTACTATCAATTCTGTTGATCCAGAAGAAAATACAAAAGGTATGAAAACTAAACAGATGTTTGATATGCTAGCAAATACAGTATATCAAGTGTATGAAGGTGATAAAATACACGCTGCTGGTGACTACACTAAAGAAGAAATGCATAAGTTTTTAGAGAGTTTAGACAGTAAGGCATACAGGAAAATCAATGAATTTTTTGATACTATGCCAAAATTGAAGCAAGACATAGAGTTAGAGAATCCCACAACGAAAGTTAAGAGTAAGCTTACGTTGCAAGGGATAGCTGATTTTTTCGTATTGCCCTCTCTCACGAAAGTTTAGAAAATTACTACCAAGTGAATTTTGCACTAATCCAGCATCATAAATATTCATTGACTGAATTAGAGAGTATGATACCTTGGGAGAGGGAAATATATGTCAATATGTTGTCTACCTATATCAAAGAAGAAAATGATAGAATTAGACTGAAAAACGCAGGACAAAAGTAAAGGAAATTATGGCAGACGATTTAATTAAAGTAAAAAAGATAACCGAAGAGTATGAATTAAAGAAGAGCGACCTTGTTCCTGATGAAGGAGAGGACGCACCTACTTGGTATAATAAAACAGCAGGTCTATTAGACAAGTTTAGAGTCATACCTAGAATGGTAATGTTGTCATATATCTATGCCTTTTATAAATCAGTAACTTGGTTTATGCAATTACCAGACCCAACGAATTCACAAGCAATGTACATATCAACTATAGTTGGTGCTGGCGCTGCCTTCTTTGGATTATATGTTGGCAAACCAGGTGCGAAGTTACCTAAAAATAAGAAATAAGGACATTTATGGCAAAGAATAGATTAGATATATCAGACCAAACAGCAGTAAGTATGCCAATGAAGAATCTTTTGGCTATATTGGTGGCAGTCGCCATTGGTGTGTGGTCTTATTTTGGTGTGATTGAGCGATTGAATATGTTAGAAACTAATACAACATTATTAGAAAAAGATTTAAACCAAGCAAGTGAAAGACTTACTGGAGATATTGAAAAGAATAACGAATTTAGAATTAAATGGCCGAGAGGTGATTTAGGTTCACCACCTGCTGATTCTGAGCAATTTATGTTAATAGAATTTTTATCAGGACAAGTAGAGTCAATACAAACACAGTTAAAGAATATGATGAACAACCAAGTAAATATTGAGAGGTTGCAGACCGATATGGATAAAGCTTTAGCTGATATAGAAAAACTAAAAGACAAAATAAGAAGTGTCAAGAATGGATACTCGGGAGAGTAATAATGTTTAAAAAACTAATAAAGAAAATAGGATTTAAGAACGGAAACTCAAAATGGTTATTAAAAATGTTAGGTGTTCTATTTTTAATTGCTATATTATTTGGTGTATTCAAATCAACTCAAGCAGTTGCAGAAGAAACACAAGAAGCACTAGATGTTGCTGAGAAGAAAGGTCTTATAGATTTAACTCCATCTGAACCAGAAATAGGAATTGTATTTGCAGTTTGTATATTTGAGAACGCAGATGGTACAAGGAAATTAGTGGATCATAGAGAAGCTATTAATATGAGTCACTGCTTGAAAGAGAAAAGAAAAGCAGAAACAAAATATAAAAAGATGAAAATAGATGGTCTCGCTGTAGGTAACTTTGTTTTTGCTTGTGATAAAGTAGAAGCAGAAATAGAGATATTAGAAAATGGTGATTGGCGTATCGTTAAGATATTAGGCAAACATCACGAATCATATAAGAAAAAGAAAGCGTATGATTAATATGACATTTAAAAATAAAATAATAACATTAATAATTTTACTATTGTTTTCATCAAGCGTATTTGCTGCCAAACTATATACTGGCGGTGAAAAGTATGAAAAAGATAATGTAATTGCTTTGACATTATCAGTTGTTGGTAAAAGAATTGAATGGGTATTTAAAGAAAATTTAGGTCAATGTCTAAAATCTAAAAGGGTAGCTAATAGAGAAATAGGTGGTGAGAGAGTTATATTTGCTTGTGAGATAGTAAAAGGATTACTACAAGAAGACAAACAATCAAAATACGGAATTAGATTACTAAAAATAATAGAATAATAGGATAATTAATGGCAGATTCAGTAGTAGTTGCTGACAACGTAGAGTTAGTAGCAAATAATATACAATCTAAAGTAGGTGCAACATTGCTTGGTACTAAAGCAATGGCAGAAAATACTACAGGAGGTTCTGAATCTTCATTTAAAATATTAGAACAAGTTAAAGATTTACAACAAGCAACTGTTGATAAGGTACACGCCGTTTGGGAAATATTAAAATCGCAATTAGATATAGAAAAAGATGAAGCACGTAGAATAAGAGAACAAGCAAAAGAAAATGCTCTTGAAAGTAAAAGTGGTGGTGGTGGTGGTGTAAGTGGTTTAGAGAGTGCTGCTGGATCTCTTGGTTCATCTATGATGGATAAAATGAAAGGTTTTGGTGCAGGATTATTTACTATGGCTGGATTAATGTCAGTTGCAGGTAAGATATTTAAAGCAGGTCTAATTTTAATGTTAGCAGGATTTCTTGGTGACGCTTTAGTTGACCATTTTGATATTAATGATGACGCAACAAAATCAGCTTTACAAAAAGGATTACCTGCCGCCGCTGTTTTAGTTGCTTTATTTGGATTTAAGAACGCATTATTAGTAATAATACCTGCCATAATTGGTATGGGATTTGCTTCAGTTATATCTTGGATAAAAGGTGATAAAGTTGCAGGTGAAGTGAGTGGATTTGATTGGGGTTCTGTTGCATTAGCAGGTCCAGCACTATTGTTATTAGCAAAACTTGGTACAGGTATGAAATTTGCTACATTGGCAGCATTAGTAGGAGGTTGGCCAATTGTTCTTGGAGTTTCACTAGCACTAGCATTAGCCGCTGGTATTGGTTATTTGTTTAGTAAAGTACAACAAGCTGAACAAAAGATGTTAGACCATTTAGGAGAAATGACAGATATATCACAACAAGAATTAGAAGATAGATTAAAAAAACAAAAATCAGGTTTCATAGCCTCATCAGCACCTGGTGTTGCAAAACTATTTGGTATGGAAACTACACATATGGATGATGTATATATGGCAAGTAAAGCAGCAGCAGCTACAGTTAAATCTAAAGATGGAAAACTTGAAGTTAGTGAAGTTACCAACATAGTTAAACAAGTAGATATGTTAGCTCAAATGGATCCAACAACATTAAAAGAAATGCTTGATGATAAAGATAAGGCAGATGTTTTGATGAGAAGTATTAATAAACTGTTGGTAGTAGCAGGATCAGGACAATTAGGAGACTCTTCTGCCGCTGTTATTAAACAATTACAAGGTCTAGCACAAAATGTTCAAATGACTGCTAAAGATATGTACGCAGAAAAAGAAAAATCAGGTGATACTGGTTGGCTTGATGGTGCTGGTTATTTACAAGATATTGCTGATGACAAGACTGCTGGATTTAAAGGTGGTGATATGTTTGAAAGATATGCTGAACTATTGCAAAATCCAGAATATATGAAAGCAAAAACAGAAAAAGAATCAATAGAAGGTGAAAGTAGATATCAAGAATTAAAAGCAATTCCAAAAAAAGATAGAACCAATGATGAAAATGCTGAATGGAAAGACTATTACAACCGTTTAAGACCGTTAGACGCAAAAATGAATCGACTTGGTAGAGGTTCAGATGGACAACAAATTACTGGTGAAGTAAGAATGGCAGATGTGTTTAAACTATTAACTAAAGATGAACAAGCACAGTTGATAGAATCAGCATTAAGTGATAAAAAAGTATTATTAAAAGCAATGAAATTAACACAAACAAAAGAAAATGAAGGTGGATCAAATATTATTGATAATAAAAAACAAAGTGTTATTACTACAACGAATAATAAGAGTAATTTTTCTACTACTAGTAGTTTTGAAGTTGATTATGCTCTCCGCCAAGCAGTAGCCTCACAAAGATGATAACAATATTAGAAAACGCAAAAAATAGATTAACAGAATTAAGAAACAAACATAATAAGAAATATGTTAGACTATCTGTAAAGGGTGGTGGTTGTGCTGGTTTTGGATATGATTGGACATTTGAAGATACGCCAAATGATACAGATTTAGTTGTTGATGATACGTTATTAGTGGATAAAATATATGAAATGTATATATTAGGTATGCAGTTAGATTATAAGAACGATATATTTGGTGCAAACTTTATATTCAACAACCCTAAAGCCAAATCCTCTTGTGGATGTGGCACATCATTTAGTATTTAAGACCTAATTGCTTTTCAGTAATTAGTTTAAACTCCATATTATTATCTGAACAATATTCTTTAGCGGCAGACCATTTTGCTGTGTTTTTAATATACTCATATGACTCACGCATATAAGATTTACTTTTTCTTTTACCAATTTTAGGTTTAACACATTGTCTTGATGGTTTAATTTCAATCATATACTTTTTATTTTTGATTGTTTTAATGATGAAGTCTGGAAAGTATCTATGAAATTTCTTATCTAATGGATTGTAGTATCTTACAGGTAATTCTTCACTTGCCCAATGTAATATGTCAGGATTTAGGTCGCAATAACGCATAAACCTACGCTCTAATAGTGACCTATACACTATCATATTAGGGTTACCCACGTACTTTTTAGTGTATGTTGGTTTGTATATTCCTTTGTAACTCTTTCCCATAATTTACCTATAACTCATATAAATATATAAGTATTTATAACATAGGTTAGAATGCTCAAAATATGTCAATAAGTTTAAACAAATATCTAAAAAGCGCAGTACGAAATGTTAAGAGTTTCGTAGTTAACAAGTATGCTGGAAGTATGAGTGGTTTATTAAATACTTCAAGTCTTGTTCAAAGTACCTTTGCTTCTGTACAATCAGGTAATACTGCTTCAATTAATAAACTATTAAAGAAATCACCATTTGAAATAGACCAAGATAAAAGAACTGTTAAGGATGATCCTTTAGGTTTTAAACATTTACAATATCCATCAGATTTAACTGGTGCAGAAGTAGGTAATTGGATACTATTCTTTACTATATCATCAAACGTTGGTAAGAACCCAGCAGAAAATCCAGATTTACAATTAGCACAAGATATGGGATTGAGTCCAGGTATGGCTGGAGTAGACCCTAATAGTACGCTTCAAACTAGTCAAGAAATGGATAGTATAAGAGAAATGTACAAAAAAAGAGGCGTTATTATACCTAGAATGGGTACAACAAATAGTGTAATAGGTGATGACGTAACTAAAGATATGGTAAGTGGTGCAATTGCTTTATATATGCCACCAGATATTAAAGTAAGTTATGGTGCAGGTTGGGGAGTAGAAGATACAAATGTTTCTGGAGATATAGCAAATGCATATAAAGAAATTAAAGGGCAAGATTTAGATTTTGGTATGGATATGATTAAAGAGGCAAGTAAACACGGTCTTGGTATAGGTCTAACAAAAGGAAAAGAATTTTTATCAGCATTATCAGAAGGTGCAGGTATGGGTGATTGGATGAAACTAGTAGGTAAAGGTATGGGAATAGCAATTAACAATCACGCTGAAATGTTTTATGAAGGTCCTGGTTTTAGAGAATTCACATATTCATTTAAATTCTGGCCTAGAAATCCTGATGAAACAAAGAGAGTACAAGATATAATTTTGATGTTTAAATATCATATGCACCCAGGTAGAGATAAGAAAGCTTGGCATAAAGGTCGTATGTTTACTTATCCTTCAGAATTTGAAATACATTATTTACATAGAACTGGTGTCAATACTAGTTTAAATAAAATATCAAGATGTGCTTTAGCAAAATGTGATGTACAATATACACCAAGTGAGAGTAGTAATTTTAAAACATTTGAAGACGCTACACCAGTTTCATATCAAGTTGATTTAACATTTAAAGAATTAGAATATATGACTAAAGATAAAATCAAGGAAGGATTTTAATGTCAAGATATTTTGAACAGTTTCCGAAGATGATATACGATATTAAAGGCAATGATAATTATAAATTGGTGCCTGATATATTTCGTAGAGTTAAAGCAAAAAGTAATATAAAAAATAACTTAACACTATTAGATACATATGATGTTGAAGATGGAGAAAAACCAGAACACATAGCATATAAATTATATGGTAGTACAGATTTATTTTGGGTTGTGTGTATGGTAAACAATATTGAAAATGTTTATTACGATTGGCCTTTATCTAATTTGCAATTTGAAAACTATGTAAAGGACAAATATACTAATGCCGAAGCAATACATCATCACGAAAAAATACAATCAAGTGGACCTCAAATAGGTGATGGACCTGAAGATTATTCTCATATGATAGAGTGTAATTCAACAGACGCAGGCGCTGGTCCTGTAACTAATGCTGAATATGAAA
>Ga0115007_10000116_pt1 | contig 47070 bp, 51 predicted proteins | sample ArcOceMetagenome_2_FD_87166 | JGI IMG/M metagenome (GOLD analysis project Ga0115007, IMG submission 87166) | Marine eukaryotic phytoplankton communities from Arctic Ocean - Arctic Ocean ARC135M Metagenome | ecosystem: Environmental > Aquatic > Marine > Oceanic | place: Arctic Ocean | collected...
CCTAAAATCTCTAAAAAATCTAAATTTTCGCGATATTCCATCATATTTACAACCAATTCTAGCTAGTTGTCCCTGGTTTGAACTGAATACATTAGCATTGAGATAATCCTGTAATATTGGCCCTGTGTAAATACCCTCTTTAATTTTTATAACTTTTGTCTCTCTTAAAGCAGTGGGATAGTTAGTTGTATTATTTGCTGATAAATCAAAAAGCTCTACTGTAAATTCATTTGTTCCATAACTACTACAAAATGTATAATTTGAATTGGGAACTTGAACACTAACAACTGTAATACTTACAACATTTTTAAATTCTTCAGGAAGATCTAAAACAAAATCTGTAGCACTTGTCTGATAAAAGTTCTTTCGAAATTTGGTATTAATATTTAATAATGTACTAGTTGTATTTTTAGGAAGTGGGTTAATTTTATTTGTATGGAATTCATCACTCCCATTTTTTTTTATAACGTGATGTGAATTATTAAATGTAACAGAATGATTCATATCTTGAATAAAATCACTATTTATTAATTTATAACTACTGTCTTTTTTAATAATCACTAATAATTTTTTTTTACATTCCGTTAAAAATTGAGAAATCTCTTTTTTTTTCTCATCATCTATATTTTCAACCTTAATATTATTTAGTAAAGTTTCATGCTTTTCATTTATTAAACTTTCTGTTATCGTTAAGCTTTTATCTAAGTTGAAAATATCATAATAATCCTCCTTACTATAATTACTTGTATCCAAATCAAAATTCATATATAATAAATTGTTATATTTTAATTTATACAATATATACATAAACATGGCAAGTTGTTTCACAAACCCTAATAAAAAAAAATTATCAGCTAAAGATTATACTATAAAGAAAAGAAGAAGTACAATATTTTGCGATTTAAGGAAAATTGCGATAGATAATATTAAGAATGAAAAAAATATAATTTCTGGAAATAATGAAGCATGTGTTGATTACCGGGGTATTTTTTTAAAATACAAAAATAAGAGTACACAATTAGATATGCTAGCAGCATATAAAGATATTTTCAAAGAAGAATTAACAGAAGATGTTAGTGGGCAATTATTTACAAACCATTTTTGTTCACCTTATGATATAAGCAAAAACAATGCTGATATTAGTAATAATTATTATCCAACAAATATTCAGTTAGCGTATGGTGATGAAGGATATGGACACGTAACTACTTACTTTGGTGCTCTAAATAATGATATTATTTCTACTCATACAAATAATAAATATAGAAATACTTATGCTGAAATTATGAAGGTTGGTGATGATACTGATATTAAAAATAAAAAAAATGGTGAATTTAAAAATAATAAATTTAAATTTAGGAAACCTTGTGTGGGAAAAGGAATTGACCCTTTAGCACACACACACTCTATATCCGTTTTAAAACCGTCTGACTGGGAACCGCACGTAAATTCCACCATACCATCATCAAGCTACACAAATCTCGTTTTGGTCGGTGAACCACTTTTAGAAATTGCGCTTGCAGCTGTCGGAGAAGTTATGTGATAACTAAATACTAACAGTAACCCCCATAAACGTTAATTGTTGTTTCCTCTTTCCGGGATTTATTTTAATAGAAACATCGGTTAGTTTATTATCTCTCCAACATTTCAATAATAAGTTTGTATCTGTTTCCATATATTCGAAACAGTTTATAATTCTATTTTCATTTAAAAATCCTACAACACGATTACTTACAAAATATTGAGGAATTTTTTCCCACACACGTGGTTTATCTCTTGGATATCCACTTACAATACATAATATGTTAAGTAATAAAATAATAAATTTCATATATACTAACATATTTATAAATAACTTAAAGTCATTTATAAATATTTTTTTAATGGAAATAGAAGAAAACGGTGCTAAAATAATCTTAAATAGAATAGATACTATATTGGAATTTAAAAGAAAAAGTTCAAGTAAAATAGCACAATTAGAAATAGCATTAAAAGAAGAAAAGGAAAAACTTCGCAAATTCAATAGTTTTTTATCTAACACGTGTTCGCATTCATGGATAGACGACCATATAGATTGTATGGCTGGTTATAAATTATCTATTCCTATTCGTTATTGTGAATATTGTGAAATAAACCATAGTACCTTCTTATCAATTACAAAATGATAATTTTAAAAAAGAAGCGTAGACTTTAACATAATTTCCACCAATAATATTTTTTTATATGATAGCAAGTATATGGTGCTTTTTTTTCAGTACATCTACAATTTATACAATATCCGTTTTTAAAATCGTGATATCTACAAGAAGTTCTTTTGGAATACCCCCCTGTATCAACAATAAAACTATCGTTACATTTATAACAATAACTTTCATCTGTTAAATCGTTATAATCGTGTTCTGATACGCATAAATTTCCCATATTATATAAATATTAGTAATTAGTTTTATATAATATTATTCTTGATTATATTCAATCTAATAATCATCATCATCATCCTCAGATAAAGGTACCAAGGTGGCCTCTGCCTCGTTGTTGTCCTCTTCTTCAGAATTGCCTGCGGCTGCTGCTTGGGCTTGGGCTTCTGCTTGTGCTTGTGCTTGCCTTGCTTCACCTGCTAGTCTTGAGTCTTCAGTTGCCTTTTGTTCATCCACTAGTCTTGCGTCTTCAGCTTCTGTTTGTAATCTCCGGAACATAGCTTCGTTGTGAGGCATCATTGTTTGGTCTAATTTTTGATTTAAACGTTCAAGTCGACGAATATAGGTTTCAGTATTTGTGATTTGGGTTATTCTTTGTTGGATTCGGCGCGCACGGGCATCGGTGGTTTCGGTTACGGGGCCTCGAGGGAGGGGCTGACCTTCAATATTGGTTATTTCTGATCGTAATTGTGTTATTCGGTCTCGGGCTTCTTCAATAAGTCTGTCATTATTATCACGAGCAGCTACCAATTGTGCTAGCGCGGTGACAACCCCCGTGGGTTCTGAGTTTTCATCACCATCACCATCACCATCATCATCATCGTCGCTATCAGTATCTGGAAACTCATCATTATTCCCCCAAGGACTTCCTATATGTGAACTTAGTATGAAGTCTTCAAGAGAAGAAGCAGGGCGAGATAAGAAATTCTCGTTGTTTTGCTTCATAAATTTATCATGGCAAGGAATTAATAATATGAGAGTGTTATCCATAAATAAAATGTTTAATTCAGGGAAGAAATAATTCAATGTGTCGATTTGCGGACCAAAAGGTTCTTTTTTTAACGACGGCGATCCGCCTGTCCTTATGTCAACATTCCATATAGAAATATGTCCAAAGTTCATTTTCCAAGTGAATAATATATTGTTAAGAACAGGACCAAATCCTTGCTCCTCCAAAAAGTGATTTGCTATTGGTTCTTTTGTTTCTTGACTTCTTGTTTCTGTTTTCGACGATCCTCTCTCCTCCCCTTCAACTATCTCACTCATCTCATCGGAAACCATTGAAGACATTTCCTGAATGTTATTCATTGCTAATTTAAATCTTTTAAAAGGGGTATTATTCTCGCTCATTTTACTCGGGAAGTTTGGATAATTTTTTGTTATATAACCATAAATAATTTTATATAAACCATTGGGGCTTATATCTTCTGTTGTTAAATCGTCATATGAAAATCCTTCAGATTTTACAAGGGTTTTTATCTGTAAAATTCTTTCCTGATCAAGTGGAGGCAATGGTTCTTGCGTTTGTAGTTCAGACATAATATATAATATTAATATATTAAATAGTAATATTATACTTAATTAAAATTCACTATCAGAAATTCTATTTCCTCCACGGGAATTTAAATAACACTGTTGTTCTTTTGTAATACACGCACATCCGTCTCCACTACTAACATTGGAATTCTCACAACATTTTCCAGTAAACTCATTATTTGCCCACATAAATAATTGACCTTCTGGTAAAGGAACAACAGGGGACAATTTATGTCCGCCGGCAACTTCTCCCATATTAACTTTAGAATCGTATTTATCATTATGAACACCATTGCTCATATTGTAACCAACAGCCGCGCCGGCAGTTTCCATTCCTTCTCGAGTAGCACATCCACAGATTAAATGACTACATAATAACATTCCTATTATTACTGAAACAATAATAACTTCAACTCTTGCTTTAAAACCGAACACTTTAATTTCCATATTATACATATTTAATAGATAAAAATTAAGAGAGAGCATATAATTTATCTTTTATATCTAAAATATTTTCAATAGCAGAATTATAATCCCTCAGTCTTATATTATTTACGATAAAAAATCCAGAATTGGTTATTAAATGGTAAAGTTTTTCAGGTCCTTGAATAATTTTCCCAAATTTATTTAATGTGTTAAAATTTCCTAAATCAACATCACAAATATGAAGATTTGGTGCCCCTATAATTTCACAATCATTGAAAAAATATTTTCGTACATATGCAATATTTGTCGTATCTATTTCAACTGTAGCTAGAACTCTCTCGCCTCCTCTTAATATATCATTGACTTGGATATCTTTTAAAATTATTTCTTTACCATTTTCTAATTCAATTAAACAATTTCCATCGATTCCAGATTCCAAATATTTATGTATGTCGCTTAACGAAGAATGTGTGTGTAAATAATCTAAATTTTTCAATTTAATAATATCTATAGGTTCAATATCATCCCAATCTAAAAATTTATAGTTATTAATATTTATTCTTTTACTTTCAGTAGAAATACAATAGATATATGGTTCGCAATAGTTTTCTATTTTAATACTTTCTGGATGGTCTTTAATAAAAATCCATCCTTTAATATCGTGTAAAACTTTATGTGTTCCACTAATAATCATATTATTAAAATTATACATATCATTGTTGCTTGCTATTTTAAACGAAGCTGTTACCTTATCACCATTTTCTAAAATTGTTCCTGAACTTATTTTACTAATACTTTTAAATCCATCTTTAGTTGCTATTTTGGTATTTTTATCGAAACATCCTGGCTTTTTGGGAACACTTCTGCTTTGAATATCCAATATATGAGCGGTCCATCCTGCTATAATAGAAATAGGAACAGCGAGAATAACAAAAAACGCAGTTAATGCTGCTGCTGGCGCCCATGTAAATGGTAATATCCATAATGCGATAATAACAGTTATTAAAACAATTAAGGCTACAATTAATATAGTTAAAAATGATCCCATAAAAGCTTTAATGGCTAAATATCCACTCATTACAGTATAAAGTCCTGTTACCATTATCCCTTCGGTTTTTTTTAAGGTATCTTTTAATTTTATAAACATACGTTGAACAGGTATCATGACGTTATAAATCCGTGCAACCATATATCCAATCATTTGCCTTACTTTCAATCGCAGATAAAACCCCATTGTTCTAAATGCCTGAACAACATTCATAAGCATTAAATAAAATTTTGTTGTCGCATCAGTTATTAAATACAAAGGAGATGTAAAATATTGAACAACTTCACCTAAAATACCAATAGTACATTTTGTAAAATTATCAGCAGTATAATTAATTTTCGAAGTGCCTTTAGGTGCGTTTATAAGTCCTGCGAAAGGCATGACTTCTGGTTTACATCTTTCATTTGCCCAATTTTGTCTTATTGGGTCCATTTTGGCTTGAACATAAAAATAAGAAAAGATACAAAAGAAAATAAGTAAGCTAATAGCTGTTGCTACAACAGATCCGCCATATTTATCTAAATATGTTTCCTTCATATAAAGTTTGTTAAAATAAGAATTAAATGTTTCGGGAATAGTGTCCATTAATATATAAATGGATAATATTCTAATAAATTAATCTTCCCAATCCCAAAATGTAAATTCTCCAACGGGTATTTTATGATTAGATGTAATTAAACAGCTTAATTCATCATCGCAAATATCTGTTTTAATAGAATAGCTAACATCTTTAACAGGTTTGAACGATACAATATCGCTTTTATTTTTTATATCAATTAATATTTTATGTTCTCCTGTAACATAAATATAATTTTCCAATTTATCGCTCCAAATTTTATAATAAGGATTGTTTTTATCACCTTTAAGGGTTAATACCCCGTATACTTCAGCGCCATTTTCTAATATGGTGCCTAATTTTATATCTTTCATTAAGGAGGTAGTGCCGTTATTTAATGTTACGGGGGTATTTTTATGAAAACAAACAGCTCTAATAGTTTTGCCTATAGGTCCTCTATTTATACTTTGTCCCGTCATCATTGCACCTTGAATGAGATACATAAAGGTCATTAATATACCAACAAGTTTCATAACTGTATCTTTTAATTTTATTACTAAAGTTTGAACTTGAATGAGTACATTAACAAACATTCCATAAATATCACCAACCATAGTGCTTAAAAATTTGCGAAACATATTGAAAAATTCTCTTAATAAGTTTAATCGTCCCATAATCCAATCTCCCAAACCTCCGATATTTTTTAAAATGTAATACAATGGTTCTAAGAAAAATCCCATCATATCTTTTTGAATATTTCCAACACAAAAAGTAAGATTTGCTATTGGGTCGTGTCCCAAATAACTTGCGAAGGGCATGGTCATAGGATTACATCTATGAACAGGCCAATTTTTTTCCAAATCTTTTAATCTTATCATTATAAATCCTGTTAAATGTAATATTCCAAATGCAATTATTACTAAAAAAAAATATGATATATCCTTAAATTTTATATTGAAGTTTCCCAGATTAAAAAAGTCCATGATAAAATATAATGGTATTTTAATTTTTTGTATTTATTTTAATTATCTTCTTCTTTTTCTTTTACTTTTTCTACGTTTTCTTCTAGATTTTCTTCGAGATTTTCTTTTTCTCTTTGTTTTTCTTTTCTTTTTCTTTCTTCTTCGTTTCGTTTTTCTTTTTCTCCTTCTTCCTCCTACAGTTGACTTAGCATTTTCTACCTTATTAGGATCCATTGGCGTATCAAATTTTCCGTCGGCGTCAGCTTGTAAGCCGGACTGCAACCCACCAGCGATTGCTTTATTACCTGCGGCACCAGCTTGTCCCATTTGAGGTGCAACAGTACCTCCACCAGAAAGTTTATTGTTCATATCGGTCAATTCAGCATCCTGTGCCCTTTGAGCTGCTATATTTCCAGCCAGTTGGTCACTTGGACTAGTAGCAGATACCGCTGGGGGCTCCATTTTAAAATCTGCGGTAACTCTCCTTCCACCGCGTCTTGATAAATCTCTAATTTTTAAACGAATATTGTTTTTCATTTATATATATAGCAAATAAAAATATATAAATAGATAAAATAAAAATAACATATATGAGTAAAATTAAAATAGATGATGAAACACGTCTAAAATTTAACGAGCTTTTAAAGGAAAGCGACGCATCTGATAATACCGAAAAAATTAGAAAACTTAAACATAGTTCTAGAATTAAGGAACAAGTATCAATTATGTTAGATATTAAAAAAAGATATACACGATTGGATAAAAAAACAGTATATACAATGATTGATACGCAATGTAATTGGTTGTTTACACATTATTTTAATTTATTTAATAAGCTAAAGAAGGATGAATTAGATATTAAAATAACAGGTCAATTTATTATGGCTCTTAAAGACGTAGAAGACGGGGTTATGGATCAACACGAAGCTTCCGTAAGGGTTGGGAAAATATTAAAAAAGTTATATATTGATAGTGCTCTAAAAAAGGACAAAAAGGAAGAAGCAAATAGAGAAAAACAAAGGAAAAAAAAGGACAGGGGTAAAAGTAAGTTAACATGGAACCAATATAAAAAACTTAATTTAAATGTATAAAATTGATTTAATGAGATATTATTTTATTAAATTTATAATAATGAAGCTCTTAATTTGTGAATCACCCGCAAAAACAAAAAAAATCGCAGGTTATGCTGGAGCTGGTTACAAGTGTGTGGCGAGTTTTGGTCATATTCGACAAATAGAAAATGGTCTAAAAAGTATTGATTATGATAATAATTTTACAGTTACATTTTGTGCTATACCAAGTAAAAGTAAGTATATTTCACAACTACGTAGAAGTATTAAAGATGCGGATGAAGTTATACTTGCTACAGACGATGATAGAGAAGGAGAGGCAATTGCTTGGCATATTTGTAAAATGTTTAATTTAGATTTGAAGACCACGAAACGAATTATTTTCCACGAAATAACAAAACCAGCTATTCAAAATGCTATTAAAAATGCTACTATTGTTAATATGAATACAGTTAACGCACAATTGGCTAGACAAGTATTGGACCTTTTGGTTGGATATACTATAAGTCCTATATTATGGAAACACATCACTAGAAAAAGTGAAACAAGTTTAAGTGCCGGAAGATGTCAAACACCTGCTTTAAGGTTGGTATACGACCAACAACAAGAGATTAATAAATCACCGGGGAGAAAGGTATATAATACTGAAGGTAAATTTTTGGGGGAAAATTATACATTAAATCACAATCATACAAATGAAGAAGAAATCGGAGATTTTCTGGAAGAAAGTGCTGATTTTGAACATAAATATAATGTAAGTAAACCAAAAAATTCAACGAAAATGTCTCCAAAACCATTTACTACTTCTACTTTACAGCAAAAAGCAAGTAATGAATTTGGATATAGTCCAAAAATCACAATGAGACTTGCTCAAACTCTTTATGAAGGTGGTCATATTACGTATATGCGAACAGATAGTGTGAAATATTGCAAGGAATTTACAGATAATGCTAGTAAATTTATTACTAATAAATATGGAAAAGATTATGTTAGTCCATTTATTAATGGTATTACAATTGGACAAGAAGTCGAAGAGAAGAAAAAGAAGAAAAAAAAGAGTCCGAAGAAGGGCAGTTCTTCGAAAAAGAAGAAAGAGAATAACGCTCAAGAGGCACATGAATCTATAAGACCTACAAAAGTAGACGTAGTAAAATTGTTAGAAAAGGGTAAAATTACTTCAAAGGAGGCCAAGTTATATTATTTAATTTGGAGAAATACAGTTGAAAGTTGCATGGCCCCTGCTAAGTATTTATCAATTACGGCAAAAATTACTTCTCCCGAGAATCATTTATATAAACACAGTGAAGAACAAGTTGTGTTTCCTGGATGGAAAGCTGTTGATGGTTATGAAGAAACAAATGATATTTATGATAAATTGTTAAAAATAAAGAAAGACTTAATTGTTGAATATGAAGTAATTAATAGCAAGGTTACATTAAAGGATTTAAAAAAAAATTATACCGAAGCGCGTTTAGTTCAAATGTTAGAGAAGAAGGGAATTGGAAGACCTTCGACATTTTCAAGTTTAATATCAAAAATTCAAGAAAGGACTTATGTTATAAAACAAAATGTAGAAGGTAAGAAAATTAAATGTGTGGATTTTCAGTTGATAGGGGACGAATTAGAGGAAAATGAAAGTGAAAGAGTATTTGGCAATGAAAAGAACAAATTGGTTATTACCCCTATTGGTACAATTGTATATGAATTTTTAGAAAAACATTTCGATGACTTATTTAACTATGATTATACAAAAAATATGGAAGATGATTTGGATAAAATTTCTAAGGGGGATAAAATATGGCATACTTTGTGTGATGAATGTAATAAACAAATCAAAACATTATCAAAGGAGTTAAAAGGGCAAGATAAATTAACTATAAAAATAGATGATAAACATACATATATGATTGGTAAGTATGGCCCAGTAATCGCATATAAAGAAGGAGATAAACTTAAATTTAAACCAGTTAAAAAAGATATTGATATTGATAAATTAAAACGCGGTGAATATAAATTAAAGGATATAATTCAAGTTACTTATAAAAAAAATGTTTTGGGAAAATATGAAAATAAAGAAGTCGTATTAAAAAAAGGTAAATTTGGATTATATGTAACTATTGATGGAAAAAATATATCAGTAAAATTTGATGACAAATGTGACGATGAAATTGTATTAGACGATGTAATTCCTTTTATAAAAAAAGGTAAACAGAGCGGTAGTTCATTATTAAAACAATTAGACGAAAATATATCTATTAGAAAAGGGAAATATGGACCTTATGTGTTTTATAAAACAGATAAGATGAAAAAGCCAAGATTTATTAATATGAAGGGTAAATCAATTGAAGATATAACAATTTCTTGGGTTACAAAACAACTTTAATATAAATGTGGAATTCTTATAATCTTATTACGAACTTGTTCTTCTCGTAAAATATTAAATTCTATAACAAAACTAAAGGGTAAATTTTTAAAATCAACCAATCGTCCATCATGATATCTAAATTTAAATTCTAATCTATTAATATTTTTTATTGGTGGATCCGTCATAAAAACATTTGTATTCATAGTCATTCTATTTCCTAATTCTGTTCCAAATGGAGTTCTGGTTAATGGAATTATAGCAAATGCAGCAGCACTTTTATGCCCATAATCACAATTATACATAGTATTGGTTCTTTCAGAAAATGGATAAATTTCGTGTATAGTATTATATTTTTCAAGTTCCATATAAATACAATCTTCTCCCATTAAATTAACATTATTTGGTGAACTTAAAATACTAACTGTAGTATTGGCCATTCCTGCAGCCTGTGTATATTGTATTTGAACAGCACTTGCCTCTTGTTTATAAAATATAATTTCTTTACCGCCGGTAGGTTCAATCCAGTTATTACCCTGATTATTATATAAAATAAGACCATTTAAGTTAGACATATATGTATTTATAATAGGTTTACCTTCTAAATCCAATGGTTGACTTTGACTAGCAGAATCATCATTTAATAAAATACCGGAGCTTATATCAATATTATATGAATAATACATATCTTTATTAAATCCCATATAATATGGAAGTCCCCATTTAGTATATTGCGAAAACATAAATTTATTAGGACTACATTTTTCAAATGTATATTTAAGTTCGCAATTTGCTAATAATTCAAATGAACCTTCAGTAGCCCCCATTACCATATTATTCGTTAAATTATTATAAAAAACCACTATTGGTTTGAATACTTTAATTGCTCCGTTATTATAATAGGGGGATTGTGGAACATAATAAGGTCCACTAGGGGAACCCAAACTCGGTTGACTGGATGTGGATGGTTTTCGCATACGACCAAAAGTATTAACGTCTGTATTTCCTAGCAATGTAAGTCCAACTATTTGGTGGCCTATAGCATTAGCATAAGACATAATTTGTTCGTTCATTTTATTTTGTATGGTAGAAGCTAAGTTATTTGGACTATATGCTCCTTCAGGTAATGTAATAATTTTATCTTGAAGAGAAAATACTATTTTAAATCTACCTGTCCAATCTGTCTCTGGAACTGGTCCATCTTCCCTCCAGCCATCTAAATTTTCAGGCCATTGTGCGTTTATGTTTGTATTTTTAAATGGTAATTCCTCTTTAATCGTCATCCATTCATCGTTAAGATTTTCATATAAAACGTCAATATCATCTGGTAATCCTAGAGTTGCGAAATTAATATTAGGTTCAATGTTTCCATTTGGCTGTGAAGTTCTTGCTGAAGTATAAATCATCCCTCTTTCGCCGAATGGAAGGTTCCAGTCAGTATTGAGGTTAGTATTGGGATTAACACTTGATATATATGAAGAGGATGGGTCTATTGTTAGGCCGTTTAAAAGTCCAGAACTACTTAAATATGGTCTAATTATTCCAGGGAAAAGATTTTCTAAAACATTTTGAAATACTCCTAATCTAAAATCAGCACCTCCGGTTGCACCGCCACCTCCTGCATTAATATCATCCGGAGATAATGTAGGTGGTCCTAAAGGGACATTGGAAGCATCAAATACGTATTCTCTAGTATAATTATATGATAATTTAGTGTTTTGGTACGATGTAGAAATATTATAACAATTATTTGGAAATGCGTAACTAACCAAGCGCATTGATTCGACATTATTCATCGATTCACCAATAGCTAATGAAAAATGATTACTATTCGGAAACTGTGTAAAATCTCTATCTTCAGAATGAACGGTTAGAAGTTTTTTTTCTATCACATATGTTTGTTCTCTCTGAATTAATGCATGATTTGTGTGTGTATTAAAAGAGTTATTCATCTTACTATAAAAAAATACTATATTTTTTTTAAATTGACGTAATATATAAATGTCTGGATTTAAATCGTGGAATAATGATAATAATCATCTCAATTCAAATAATAGTAGTATCACAATTAATACTGGTTCTACTTTACAACAATGGGGCGAGACTCCTACAACATTATTTACAGATAAAGAGGTTTCTACCTCTTTAAGCATTCAAGCAGATTTAGGATTTTATGTAACAAGTGATGTAAATTTAAAAAAAAATATCAAGGATTTATCAATTAATAAAAAGGAACATTTAGATAAAATAAAAAACTTAATTCCTAAATCATATAATTTCAAAAACCAAGAAAGTACATCTTTTGGATTAATAGCGCAAGAAGTTGAAAAAATTTACCCAGAATTAGTTGCTACTCAAAAAGATGGAACAAAATGTATAAATTATACTGAACTAATCCCATTACTTCTTTTACAGTCTAATGATTTGGAGAGAAAAATAGAAGAATTAAAAAATAATAACTAAATATATATAACAATATGACTAATAAATCAAATTTTAGAAAAAAAAAAGAATGAAAAAAAAGATGAAAGGGGGAAATGGCCCCGAATTTATACCTGTTCCTGGGGGAGCACAAACAATGAAAGAGTTTGAAAAATTCCATGCTTCAAATCAAAACAATCGACCCACTAAATCAAAAAGTTCCGGAAGTAAATATGATAGGGCTAAAGAAAAAGTTTCTAAAATCGCTAAAACAGCAGGAGCAGCAATAGCATCTAATTACGGTGAGTATAAAATGTCTTTCTTTTTATATGTTATCGTTTCTATTGGTTTAGTAGGTGTTGGGTGGTTGCTTGTTTCGCGAAATTTAATACGCCACGAATATAGTGAATCGCTAAGTTATGGGTTAATTTCTTTAGCAGTATCTATGTCTTTTTTCCTTGTTTTGATAGCCGGTCTTTCAAAAATTAAACCAGAAGATGGTATACTTAACCATATTAAATATATATTTAAGATAGCTATGTATTGTTTATCAAATTGTCTACCGGCAATATTAATTTTAATCCAAACATTGTTTCTTGTGTGGCTATTCTCGAAACATTCAGATTATTTATACTCTTCTAATAAACTACCTGCTTTATTTAGAACATTTAATATGATGTCTATAGTTATGGTTGTAGGACAGTCGTATGTATGGTGGCAACAATTAGAAACCGTATTAATATATGCTGGTAATAAATATGAAAAGGGTAAAAAGAAACATACATTAGTAGCTGGGTTTATTTTGGCTGCTATATTGTCTTCTGTTGCTATATCTCAAATGTATGTTATACTTGAATATCTTAAAACTGATTGTTAATTATGAAAAACCTAAAAGTTAATCCAAAGCTATTATTTTCATTTGATGACCAAATACCAGATATTTTAAGTAAAAAATTAAGATTATTGTATTCTTTATAAACTATATTTTCGCTTTGGGGATATAGTTTTATAAATCCGTTTTCCAACTGCTCAAAAATACGCCTCGACATATTTTTGTTTTTATTATTTTTGAATTTATTTAAAATCAAGCGTTCTATCGATTTTATATGTGTAATCGTGTTTTTGTTGTCTTTGTTATTTTCAAATACGCATTTAATTTTATTAAAATACCGGTCAATTTTTATTTTTTGTAAATTAAAATGAATAAATATGCCATTTGTTGAACAACATTCATTGCTCCATATTAACCTATAAAAATCACTTTCACTCATAACATTATTTTTTGTTTTATCTAAAATGATAATATTATGTGGGTCAAACTCATCTGTTTTTATCGCTAAGTTCATAATATATATAATTGAATTGTATATTTAAATCATTATTATACAACTATTGTGGTATGTTTTCTTGAAATAAAAAATATAAAAATGCTATATTTTCCATTGACAAATCGTTATTACTTTTATTTTCTATTGTTTCTAATACTTCTATAGCCTTTTTCATTGTTACATCAAAATGTATTTGTTTTTCTTCGATATGTGCTTTCCATAATTTACAAATATTTGGGTATTTGTCTTTCTTCTTTTCTAATAATTCCTTGAATTTTTTATAATTGTTATCCATTAATTTAAAATATATAGAAATATTTAAGTATTAAATACAGTTCAATAATTTATATAAATGAAGTATCAATCTAGCAAATTCGAAGATTATATACAAAAATGTAATAAGTATAATATGCATAAAGAAGTTTTACCATTACTTGATACTATTAATAATGATATAAAAAATACAAATAACCTTATTTTGTATGGTCCTTCTGGTACCGGCAAATATACACAGGCTTTAAATTATATTAAAAAATTTAGCCCAACATCTTTGAGATTTGAACGTAAAATGAACTTTAATTTTGATAATAAAAGCGACTTCATTTTTAAAATCAGCGATATTCATTTTGAAATAGATATGTCTTTATTGGGTTGTAAGGCTAAATTAGTATTTAACGATTTATATTATCATATTTTAGATGTTTTATCAAGTAGACCAAGTGGTTCCGGAATAATATTGTGTAAAAATTTTCAAAATATTCATAGTGAATTATTAGAGATATTTTATAGTTATATGCAGACGCTTACGCATAAAAATTTAAATCTTGTATATATTATTTTAACAGAAAGTGTTAGTTTTATTCCAAATAATATTTTAAATAGGTGTATGGTTGTTCCTATTAAAAGACCAACAAAAAGCGAATATATCAAGGTTACAAACAAATCTCAATTTAATAATCAAGAACTATCATCTATTAAAAATATTAAGGATTTAAAATCGAAAATTTATAATTTAAATAATCTTGATAAAAAAATAGTAAACTCAATTACAGAATATATTATTTATTATCAAAATATAAATTTTTTAGAATTAAGAGATAAATTATATGAAATATTCATATATAATCTTGATGTTCATCGTTTTACATTTAATGTTATTAAAAAACTGATCAATGATGGTTATTTACAGGAACAGCATATTGACAAGGTATTTACAAAATTATATAATTTTTTAAAACTTTATAATAATAATTATAGACCCATTTACCATTTAGAGAGATTTATCTTTTATTTATGTATAGAAATACATGGACTTGAAGAAAGCATGTGAAATATTAGATATACCGGAAAAACATTCTCTAGACAAGAGAAAAAAAGCATATTATAAGAAGGCGTTAAAATATCATCCAGATAAATATAAAGAAGATACTGGAGAGAAATTTAAGGAAGTAAAAAATGCTTTCGATTTCTTGAATGATAAAGAAAAATCCAATGTTGAAAGTTTTGATGAAAATATTGAATATCCGGAATTAATCAGGATAGTTGTAAAATATTTCTCTCCAAACAAAAACTGGGATAATTTATTTTTAGATACCTCAATCACAGGAATATCAAAGGATTGTTCTAGATTATCAATTGAAATTTTTAGGAAATTATCTAAGGACCGTGCTATTCAAGTATATGATTTTTTATCTACATTTTCATTGGTTGATAAAGAAATATTAGAGTTGTATAAATCTATATTACAAGAAAAATGTAGCATTGATAATGTTATATTACTTAACCCTGACCTTGATGACCTTTTTAATGATAATATATATAAATTATTATTTCAAGAAAAGGAGTATTATATTCCTTTATGGCACCATGAATTACATTTTTCTCTCCAAAATAAAGATTTAATAATAAAATGTGAACCAGACATACCAAATAATTGTTGGATCGATGATAGAAATAATATATATTTCTTGTCTAAAATAAATATTAATGAACTGTTTGAACAGGGTTATTATGATATTACTATTTGTAAAAATAAAACAATAAAAATTATGAGCAACGAACTATCCATAACAAATGAAAAACAAGTTATTATTAAACGAAACGAAGGAATATTAAAAATTAATGATACCCATACTTACGATACAACACTGCGCGGGGATATTTATTTAGAATGTATTTTAGAAAACAATAAATCTACTTAATTATTTTCTTGGTTTTCAAAAAGTTTATTATTGTATTTCTTGTAAACCAGCTAATTTCATCTTTTGCTAATATTAAATATATACTATTGCGGTGCATTCTTTTCCATTTTCTACGATAATTGAAGGTGTGGTATAACATTAAATCCAGATCATCTCTTATTCTCCATAAATTTTCTAATGTGCTTTCATTTTGATAATTATTACAAATACAAGTAATAGGCATTGGTATAGTACATTTCATAGGACTTTCTCTTATTTTTTTTCTTATAGTCCTATTAAACATTTTATGTGCTTTATTCAAAATTTCCAGCTTGTTATTTTGTTGATAAGATAAACATCTACCACCACAACAATTCATACTTCGTTTTAGTATAGGTGGATGAGTATAACTATGTATTTCTGAACTATTCATATAATATTTGTCTAACAATCCTTTAATTGTTTTGTTAGATAACGGGGTAAAACAATAATATCCTGAACGTTTTCTCCACCATCTTTGAATTTTTTTTATTTTTCCACTATAAAATGTATTGGATGGTTTGATAAACAAGGTAATAACTAGATTAATAACTAGTAGTTTTTGGTCGTCTGTAAGTTTGGCGTTCATTGTATTTTTATTTAATAGATTGAGATTAAATAAAAAAAAATTTTATTCAATTTTCTATTATTTATATATTGTAATTAATTTCCAAAATTATCCCATACGGCAACTCCAATATCATCATGGTTCCATTTTGGGATTTTAATATTGTCTTGTCTTTCTGAAGAATTTGGAGGAATATATGCCCATTCTTGATTCCACCTGTCTCTAGCAATTTGACATAGCTCTGAAGCACCATTTTCTAGACCCGCATTAATTGTTTTATTATCTTCTTCACACATTACCTGCCAATATCCATCAGTAGCAGAAATAATTTTGTATTGTTCATTGGTATTGCGTTGAATGGTTTCTCGTTGAAATCCCATTGGTCTACTATATGAACCACCGTGACCTAAACAACGGGTCATGTTCGTCCCATCTTTAATACCGGTCATATCTTGACAAGAAATTGCGAATTTAAATGATTTTATATTTTTCATAATTGTTGGATTTGTAGCTTGAATATCCCACGCAAATTTCTTTTCAAACTTTGAACCCCCTACTCCAAATGTTTTTGGCGTATAATATTGTTCTAAAGCACTAATATCTTCGTGATTGCGGGCATCGTGGTCTTTTGTTTTCCAAATAACTTTAGATTTTAATGGATCTTTATCTGTCCCATAACTAATAATTTTTGACGAAGAGTCGCCAATCCAAGAAATTTCAAAATACCCTTCGTGAATTTTTACACATGTAAATGTGGTTCCTATCAAAGTTGTATTTCCAATGCCTTCGACATTTTCACACTCGCGAGATAGAATTAATTCCCAATTAGGATCTTGAAGATATTCTTCCCAGTTAATATTCGAAAACATTTTTATAAACACATCTTTTTGACCCTGACTTCTACCATGTGAATCCGCCACAATAATATAATGGAATTTTCCTTCAACATTACCGCAAGTAGCCCAGTCTTGCTTATTTGTATTTTGAGAAACAGCGTGTGTTGTATTGTCTATCTTCTCGGGACAATCGTCGATTTGAGATTTTTGTTCAATCGTAGTTACTTGTGCAAGAGATGTCATGTTAATTTTTGGCGTTTGGTTTTTTATTAATACTATTCTATGTATTATAAATAATTATTTCAATTTTCTTAATTAAATTCACTGCCTTATAAGTATTTGAATATTATAAAACTACATAAAAAAATTTTATAATATTGTTAATGGTTTCATTGTTATATTTTTTTTGAAACGTGTTATTTATTTATATTTAATTAGGCCTTAGATACTTTCTTCTTGCGACGAACTACCTTTTTCTTTTTTGGCTTATTTTCTACAACCGGCTCTTCTTCTACAACTGGTTCTGCCTCTACAACAGCTGTCTCTTGTTCAGTGACTTCTTCCTCTTCGTCTTCGCTATCCTGTGCTTCAGTATAACTAGTTGTCTCGTTCTCTACTTTCTCTGCGTAAGCTTTCTCCGAATCATCAATTGCCTTAAGAACCACACTCTCGGTATCTCGCGTGCTTACATAATTAACACCGGACCCAACCATATTATGAGAACGTCGAACATTAACTTGAATAATTCGCGTGCTTACTCCAAAACTACCACTTACAAAATACATTGACCCGACTTGAAGAACTCCTTTTACAAATGGTCGGTCAGTCTTTTTAATAAGGTCTAGTGGTCCTTTAGCATCATCGCCTTCGCCTTGAGGAAGTGGTAGTGTGGTCCCGTCCTCTGCTTTCTTACGACTTACCAGATACTCGGGCTTACCATTCATATCATAAATCTCACACTTATAAGGGACAGCATCTCCTTCGCGATACTGAAATTTTACTTTATGGGAAGGACCATATTTATCATTTTGGCGAACAAACGCATTCATTAGTTCATCTAAAATCTCTGCGCTTTTTACCTTTCCAAATAACTGTTCACTGTGTTCTTGTGCGTAATTTTTAATAGCTCGTTCAATACTCATAAGGCAATTATAAAATGCCCTTGTAGCATCACTCCAACGACTTTCATCTCCACCAAAAGCTAGGTTCATCGAAACATTTGTAATATTATCATCCCAACAGGTTGCTCCCCAAGTTTTAGTAAGAGGAAAATCTAAATATAGTGGTTTTCCTTTATAGGTGATATTTACTGATTTGCTCCCTTTATCCAGTTTCCTGAATTGGAAACTGAGTTGCGTCTCGTCGAAATCTTCGACGCGAGTAACATTTGAGGTGAGCTCTTTGCGGGTGGTTTGGGTTGCTGTAATACTGGACATTATGGTTATAGTTAAATATATAATAATTATTTTTAAATCAATTTTCAGATATTTCTAAAAGTATTTGAATATATTACATCCTTGGAAATATAATATATTTACAAAATATACAATTTTTTCTACTGTTTTTTATATTATTCTTCAATTTTCCACTATTTTTCTTCAGGATTTAACTCCCTAATCGTCATTTTTGGAGAATTATCATTATTTTTATTACCATAAACAAATCTAGATATATTTTGTACTTGACCTTTTACTACATCTGGTAGAAGAGGGGGCGGGTTGCCTGGAGGCAATGCTGGTAAATTATGGTATTTATCTTTATTACCTGTTAATTCATTACCTGTTAATTCATTACCTGTTAATTCATTACCAGGTTGTTTTTTATACAGTTCTTGATCTTCCGGGGACGCATTTAAATTTGCACTATCTATTTGATTTTGTCTAGGACTTTTTGGAAATCTATTCATAATACGCTTTAAATTTGGATTGTTCATTCCTCCTGGTATACGCGACGATTGTTCTTCCAAATGTGTTCTTATTAATTTATTCTCTATTCTTTTCGTTTCAATGTATTTTATACCACCTATATTAGGCTTGTTATTAATGTTTTTTTTATTATTATTATTATTCCTATGTTGTTTTTTAGAAAGAGATTTTAGTTTCGTTTTTATTGTTTTACTGTTCTTGTATTTTTCTAATTCTTTTAATTTAGCTTTTGTTTTCAATGTTGTATTAACAGTGTTCCAAGAGTTTGTGTTTTTCCTTTCATTTTTCTCTCCATTTTCTAAATCTACAACCTTTTCTATTTGAGATTCTGGTAATGTTTTACTGCATTTTTTTTTATTACACAACCCTTTTTTATAACAAAAGTATATTACACCTGATAATATACAAAATCCGACAAAACTTGATAAAATTATTATAGTTGGTAACAATGGGTTCATTTCTGTATCTTTTTTGTCATCTAAATTATTATTTGTTTGGTTTAATGCTTGATTTTTATAAGTATTATTATATATATTATGCATTGGGCTAGGGGGTGTATTTGTTGTTGTTATGGGTGCATTCGTTGTTGTTGTAGTAGTTGTAGTTGGTGCTGTAGTAGAAGGACTAGGGGAAATCCAAGATATTGAATTATTAAAAAAGTAACTGTTTGTTCTATTAGTAATATTTTCTTTGATAAGGGTTTTATTAATATGAGAAATAAGGTTTAAGTTTGTGGAGTTGGAGAGAAATTTAGTAGAATTAGTAAAAATAGTAGAATTAGTAGAATTAGAAGTATTTTTATTATATAATTTACTATCATTTATTGCCCTGGAACGATCGTCCAAGGCAAGTATAGTTTCATCTGGAGCTTCCATACACATATACAACCCTGTCGAGTACATAGGGATATTATTAACACTGTTGCTCATCCCCCATACTCTTTTACAATTGCGAAAGTTAGTTTCTCCTGATATAAAAACCCCGTTAAATAAAAATACAACCCACCAAATTATTAGTTTTGGATATATCATTACTATTATGCTAAGAAATATCTTAAAGTAATTTTAATAACTTATTTATTAATGATTTTGTAAATAATCTAAAAAAAATATAACAAGTACAATTAAATGTCTTCATTAATAAACACAACGATTAACAAATATAATAAAACATGTGATAAAACAATTTCCCCGAAATATTTTATAAATAATTATATTTATGAACCGATAAAACAAAACTTGAAAAAAAAACGAAAGAAAATAACAAGCGATGATTTTGAAATCCCTGAAATCAAAGATTATAATTTATTATTAATTAATGGATATAATGTAAAACAATTAAAGAATATATGCAAGTTTTATAAACAAAAAAAAGGCGGAAATAAAGATGAACTTATTTTCCGATTATTTAATTATTTAAAATATTCGTTTTATGCTAAAAAAATTCAACGAATTTTCAGAGGTTACCTACGTCGTTCATTTGATAATATGAAAGGTCCTGCGTTATATAATAGAAATTTATGTACAAATTCTACAGATTTTTTTAGTTTAGAAGAATTAAAAAATATTGTAAATTCACAATTTTATAGTTTTAAAGACAAAGATAATTTTATTTATGGCTTTGATATATGTTCATTATACAATATGATTGTTATTGAAAGAATAAAAGATAATCCATATAACAGAAATAAATTACCTGTAAATAAAATTATGAATGATTTAAAATCACTTGTAAAAAGAGGAAAAATATTTAATGAATCGCCAAATATTATATTGGAAAATAACATTGATGAATTATCCCAAAAAAAACAAATTGAATTAAAAACACTTGAATTATTCCAACACATGGATAATAGAGGATTTATCACAAACCCGACTTGGTTTTTACATTTAAACAGAATATATGTTAAACGATTTTTAAGAGAACTGGCTGATGTATGGGACTATAGAGCTCAAATTGATAACGAGACCAAGAAAAAAATTAATCCACAACACGCAAACCCTTTTTTTGGATTTAACATTAATGTATTATTACACAAACCATATGAAGTTCTTCAAAAAAGGGTATTGGATCTTATAGAAGTATTTATTACAAAGGGTGTAGACAATGATGCTAAATATTTGGGAGCATGTTATGTACTAGGGGCACTTACAACAGTAAGCCATGACGCAGCAATTGCCTTACCATGGTTGTATAGTGCTTTTGGACAACCCGTACAACAATAAAAGTATTTTATTACCTTACTGGGTCATAATTTTTGTAATAAATATATTATTTTGCCGAAAGGACTTAAAAAGAGCTCGCTTAAATAAATCATAAGATGCCCAAGAAATCATCAAAGACCACCAAAGCTACCAAAGCCACCACCAAGACTGCTAAGACTACCAAGTCGGCGGCAGTCGTTCAGGAAACAGCACCAGTTGCTACTTCCGCTAAAAATCAGACTGTTACGGCAGATGCACCTCCTACAGTAGCAGAACAGTTTACAGCTCTTCTAGCACAACTATCGGTTCTTCGTTCACAAGTAACTACTATTACTAGTCATGTTCGCACACTTTCCAAGAACCACGAGCGTGAGATTAAAGCAGCATCTAAAGCTGCCCGTAAAAAGCGAAAATCAGGCAATCGTCAGCCAAGTGGTTTCGTAAAGCCCGCTGTAATCAGTGATGAGCTTGCCGGTTTCCTTGGAAAGACCAAGGGAACTGAAATGGCCCGAACAGAGGTAACGCGTGAGATTAACTCTTATATTCGTGCTAATAAACTACAAGACCCCAAAAATGGTCGACGCATTCTAGCAGATGGAAAGCTTCGCAAACTTCTTAAGCTTAAGAAGTCCGATGAACTTACCTATTTTAACCTTCAAAGATACATGAGCCCACACTTTCCTAAAAGTGGTGCGGCAGCTAAAGCGGCAGCCGCAGCATTAGCAGCCGCAGCAGCTACAGTAACTGCCTCAGCATAATTCTTGTTTTCACACAATAAATCATAATATTTAAAAAAATTTTATGATTATGTTATTATTCAAATACTTATTTGCGTCGTCTTCTCTTACGTGATTTTTTCTTCTTACGTGATTTTCTTTTCCTTCGTGATTTTCTGTTTTTTTTGGATTTTCTTCTTTTACGACGAGTTTTTTTTCCAGCAGATTGTGGATTTTTTATCCTTCCCCTTCCCCTCCCCTGAGGTTTTCTTTGTGATGTGGCACCAAAACCTGTTTTTGTTAAATCAGATATTTCTCCTATATCATATGACTTAATTTTTCTAGTCAAAAAGGATGGTATCTCTGCTTTTCCTTTACTATCACCCATACGCTTGATAGGAAATCTATTAACATTTCTTCTACCAATAGATTGTATAATAGGTTTCGCATCCTTACGTTTATCACCAAATTCTTTTATATTAGTCAATAATCCTTTTTCTCGCGCTATATATAACGCATCCCCGGATACTCCTCGCTCATCGGGGTACATAGCTCTTTGCCTTAAAGTAGGCGCAGGACCATGTAAACCTCTACTAAAATGGCGAGTAGTTTTACCATCAGCCAATGCTTTTTTTTGGGAAGATGTAAGTTGATGAACCTTTTGTTCAGACATATATATATAAAAATATTATCTTATTAACATCGATAATAATACCATACCAAACAATACACACAAGCCTATCCAGGTTAATCGTTTCCAAGCTTCATCTGTAAAATACGAAGGTTGACAATATCTAGATATTTTTTTTTTTGGTTTATCTTCTAATGCATATGATAATATAATTAATCTCAATTCAGCTATTGTAAATACTTTTTCTTCTGGATCATACATTAAGTTATATTAAATATAGCTTTTATTCCTTTATGATCTGTCGCATCACTTGACCCAAATGTATATGCAGACTCAATACTTATATTTTCACCCTTAAACCATATATAATCTATACACTTATCAGGATTAATACTTGGAAATGTATTTAATTCTTCATTACATGATTCATAGCAACTACTTTTATATCCCACCTTCTTCAAATATTTATAAAAATCATTCTCGTGTGTTTCATTAAAATCTCCGGCAATAATCACATTATCATTTTCTTCACAAAATTTTACTATTTCTTTTATTTCATTGTAACGCTCACCTTTATCTGCTTTATTCTCACCAGGAGGTAAATGTACATTCACAAATCTTATTGGTTTTTCATTATATATAAAATCTATATATTGAATAGAACGTTTTCCTATATATTTTGATTTTACTATCCCCTTTACGTTTTTATTTAATATAGTTAGCATTCCGACAAATGCCCAAACACATAAAAATATTATAGGGCATAATACCTGAATAATTATAAATATATATGGATGACTAAAATAAATATCTTTTATAATTTCACCATATGAACTAAATACCCAACCACATAGCCATAATAATTTGTTCATTAAATACTCAAATACACTGTAAATATATTTTTTATATTTTGGAAAAGTTTTAATTATACCATTATAAAGTATATTTCTCTCCAATAACCCATTATGAAAATATTTTAAATCTGTATTTTTTAAAAACTTATGGATATCCGTTAAAGCATCACTAAATGGTAATGTTGCTTCTTGTAAAGCCATTATATCCGTATTTTCTATTTCTACTTGAAGCGTCTTATTTATATTATCTACCCTTTTCAACCAATTATCGTGTATAAAATTTATATTCCAAGTTAAAACACTTAACTTCATTACAATACAAATCTAAAAAAAATATTTTATATTTACACACCTAAATAAATATAAATCGCTCTTTTTCCAATATTGTAAATAAATCCTTTTTATTAATATATTCTTCACTTTTAATAGCAAAATAAGGATACTTTTTTAACTCATTGTCTATATCCTGATATATATTTAAAATGTTTAATGTTTTTTCATAATCTTCATCGCTTAAATTATTGTGGATTTTTAACCACGTCCCAAAGTCCATATAGTTGCTCTTTTTATAACAATTTAAATAATAAAATACATTTTTATTGCTCTTTAAATAATCTGTCCCCGACATAACACATAGAAGTTGAAAATTATATAAATTTATTTTCAGCTTTTTCAAAATATCTTTCAAATTATATTGAATTATCGTATGGTTAATTAAACTTATATACCTAAATACGACAGGACACCCATAAGCAAATAAATCCATATCTTCAGTGAGAACCCCATATACTTTATTTTTTTTAACAAGAGCAGCACATAACTTATCTGCTTCTCCGTGTGCTTCAATATATTGAAACCCCATACTTTTAATCAAATTCTTTATGTTTTCAATATCATCTCTCCGGATCCTTACTACAGATCTCCTTAAACTATCTAATTTTTTCTCTTGGTGTTTGTTAGGAGTATCTCCAAATTTTTCCTTCATTTCTTCTATTTTTTTCCATGTCTTCTCGCGGTTTTCTCTGCGTCTATTCAATTCATCTCTTTTTTCTTCTGGTGGTTTCCCATCAAATACAAACACTGGAATAATATTATACTGTTTAAATATAGAACACATCAAATAAAATTTTTCCAATAAAGCACCCATTGATTTAAATCGATATAAGTATATACTTGTATCGATACAGATTTTTTTATCATATAATTGTTGTAGATGAACTTTATTAACACAGTCACCGCATTCAGTTTTTAAAAGCTTACTTAATAGTTTTACACCCATTGTTGAATACCTATATTTCTATATAGAATTATTAAATCAATTTTATACCTTATCCTGACATATAGTCATTCTCGTTGTTAGATTTATCATATCCTTATTGGGTTTTTTATATTCTCCACGTATTTTACGGTATTTTATTTCCATATCTTGTATTATATTTGTTAATCCTCGTTTTTTATACGTATCTTCAAAAAAATCTCCAAACCTCCGTAAATTTAATGGACTCTTATCAAATCTCATAGATGATATATTATACTTTTCACACCAAAATAAAAATTTATCATAATCATATAACAAAACACTTTTAATAATATAGTAACATAAAACATTTGTATCTTCCTTGTATAATATATTTTTTAACGAGGTTGAACATATTTTATCGCTTACTAAATCTTTATATCGCAAACCCATGTAATCTAATATTTTTACCAATTGAAAAATTGAAAATACCCTTTCAAATTGTATACAAAATTCACTATATAACCCAAATTGCTCATAATCTTCTTTATTATCCAAAATATCATAAGATATAAAACAGCTATTTAATATTGTAGCCCAATATTCACTATACGCCTCACTTACCTCATAATCACTTTTAACCTTTAACAAGTCCTTTATCTTGTCTTTTAATAATAAATAACTAATTCCTGAAAAATCTAAACATAAACTATGAAATAATTCATGAATTAATACTTTTTTCCATTCTTCCTCTCGAAATACTAAAACTTCACCTTTTTCAATACATGCAAAGGTTAAAGCACTATTAACGTTATTTTGACCCAACGTTTTAATTCTATTTTTCGGTAAAGTCTTTTTTAAGTCAGTTAAAAATAGGTCTATTTTTATTTCTTTAACTTTTCTTGTGGTTGGGGTATAAAACAATAAAAATCTCAATATACGCAATGCCTTTTTTATCTTCTCTTCTACTAATTTTAAATTATTTAAATCACTTTGTTTAAACAAAGCATAATTAATCTCCACTTTCACACCACATAAATTTGTGTGTGATTGTAAATATCCCTTCATATTTTTACGAATATATTCCTTAGCACTATCGGGAACATATTTACCCTCCATTAATTCAGGATAGTACTTTTTTTTAAGTAATTTTGTTTTAATCATTTCTTGTTTATCATAGCGGTCTACTAATCCATCTGATATTTTTATATCCCACCAAAATTGTTTAAAAATTTTATCCATAGAGGTTTGATCCCTTGATGTTATTTTTTTTGAAAACTTATCAAAATCATTCAAAAAATGTTTCATTAATACTTCACTTGTTTTTGAAAACGACATAACAATTATATATATAATTACATATAATTGTTTTTAATGCTTTTTCCAACAAAATATTTGTTCCTTTTCCAATCGTTTGAAATCTTCTGGGCCACCAACGCGCCCTGCTATCGAATATACATCTTTTTTATCTGCCTTTTTCCACTTTTTCTTTATTTTAGTATACATAATATCAGGCATATTTAAACAGATATATTTACCCTTTGGAAGACGGTTGTAGATTTTCTTTAATGTTGGTATCATAAATTCATCATAAAACTTACCGGAATCGTCGATCTTTATTTTTGAACTACTGTATGGTTGGCTTACCTTCTCGCCTTTCTTTTCATAATTCTCCATATTCTCATATACTTCTAAATATTCATAAGGTGGAGATGTAAAGACAAAATCATATTTTAATTTAGAAAAATCAACTGTTTCTGCTTTTTTATAAATCATTTTTACAGTACTCTTTGAATACGGTGTTAGTGCTTTAATTATCTTGTCATAACCTGGTTTTAATTCTGTATTCGCATCAATTCCTATATAATCAATATCCATCGCCATAGCACCTATTAAGCGAGCACCCCATCCTGCTGTAAAATCTAATACCTTTGTTGCTTTATTTTTTCGATATGAACAAGAAGCCGCAGCAGGTCGCATAGTATTTATAGAACCCCACTGTAATTCTATAGCAGACCTAATACTACTTTTAACGGTTCTCTTATGTTTTTGATTATATAATCTCTTAGCAAACTTTATTACCCTATCTCGAGATGTCTTATCTTGCCATCTCTCATAATGTGATTTATTTCTATATTTTGTTTTTTTACGCATTTTTTCAGTTCCAAAGTCAACTGTTCTATTACCTAATATTGATTTACTGTTAAAATCTCCCTTTTTAATCATCTCACGTAATTTATTAAAATCTTCTATTGCTACTTTTTTAGTTATCATTCTATATGGGTAACTTGTATCTGTAAATTTTATATCCTTCTTTTTTCGCGTCTTCTTCTTCTTTTTCTTGGATTTTCGTTTCTTCTTTTTCTTACCTTTTGTCTTTTTCTTACGACGTTTTCGTGTTTTCTTTTTATTAAAAAAAAATCCTCCGCGTGTCCAGTCCCTAACGACTTCGTCTTTATAAACCTTAAAACACTCTTGGCATAATGGGAAACTTTCTCCAGATGGATCTGAAATATATTTTGCACTTCTTGTTGTTTTAGCGTCACAACCTATACAGAATTCGTGAAATCCATCACTATTACTAGGTTGACTTAATCCTTGTCTCTGAATCAGTATAGCAACCTTATGTCTTAAAGCTTCGTTCACATCCACAACGGTATCAACTGTTGGAGATATCTCCTGTTGTTTGGCCATTGCCCAAAATTCTACCCAATCTTTGTCAGCCCAAAGAGCAACCAATTTAGTTTGTTCTTTTTTCATATAATCTTTCCATTTTAAGAAATCCAAATCTTCATCCAAATCTTCTTTACTAGCACCTGGACTTTTTTTCATTCTTTTTCTTGGCGGAGGTTTATTCATAAATTTATATTATATACACATTATAAATTTATTTTGCCTTCTTTTTAATCCTATGTCTTATACGCATGGTATCATAAAATACAATCGGAGGAGGTCTATCTTCCTTCTTAGCACGACTAACAATATAATGTAATAATTTAGCATCCTTTGTTGCTAATAATACATTACGTTCCATTTCGTTTTCTTTATTTTCATATTTGGCTTGTTGGCCCTTTTCCATTACCTCTTCTCTATTTTTACCGTCAAAGAAATCTTCATCCATTACAACATCCTTTGGCCTTTTAAAAACAATCTTTGATTTCTTTGTCTCTGGATCCTTTTTTCTAACTATACCGGTTTTACCACCAGCTCCCAAAGCCATTTTAGGATCTCTACATATCAAAGAATCGCTATCCATACTAAATACATTATAATAATCAGGGTTATTCTTCTTAAATTTATTAGCATGATAATAATGTTCAACAGATGCCCAGTTTTTTCCATCTAATTTAAATAACGGAACTACATTTCCTGTTTCATCTCTCTTAATGTGCATATTAGACAAGACCTTCCGCCATTCTTTCATTTTAATCAACGGGACATATTTTTCAACATCTCCTTCGGCTATTTTTTCTCCAGATCCCGCACCTGGTTTTTTATCAGCCGACTTAGAATAAAAGACAAAATGAGTTTCATCGCTAAACAATTTACCATCCTCTGGAGTAGGTGTTGGTGTAACTTCTGGATTAATATCATCGTCGAGATCTATTTCTCCTTCATCATTTTCTTCTTTCTTTTCATCACCCATCAGTTCATCTAATTGCTTTTCTTCGGGAACTTTAATTTGTTGACCAATCAAACGAGCAAATTTTGGAATATAATTATACAAGGACTTACCCTTAGATTTCATACACCTATTTACAATTTGTGTTTTTAAGCCATATGGAATTTCATGAAATCTAAACATACCTTTGCCCTTATATTTGATTAATTTATAATGATTTCCGGTATGTTCCATAACAATATAGTATTTAGGCTTGAAATACCCCTTTTCTTCTATTTCTTGCTGAACAAAATTACCACAGCTTAAAGGAGGAATTCCTTTACCCCAATTAACACTTGATATAATAATAAGTTTGGTATTTAATGCTAATTCCATTACATCACTCGTTACAGAGTCGGCCCAAAATTCACAAGCCATCATTTTTGTTTTTAATTTATCCAATGTCGTTATACCCTTCATCCATTTAACATCACTCCAATTAATTTTTGCTTCTTTTAACTCTCTTTCTAATCTTGATTCCTTTTCCCCTAATTCGGTATATTTTTTCTTTTCCTTTCTAGCTTCAATCATTTGTTTTTTTTGTGTTGGAACATCTTTTTCTTTTTTGGAACTTCTAACCAATTTATTATATTTTTTTTTACTCTCACTTTTCTTAGATTTTGTATCTGGGATTTGTCGCCTAATATCAGTTAATTCATTTTTAAACATTGTATAACGTTCTTTATAATTTTGATAATGTTCTTCGGTTGTATTATCTGTTAATATTTCTCTCAACTGTTTTACATTTATCTTTTTATTAATATTTTTAAAACCATCGCGTATAACAGCAAAAAAGCAATCTCCATTTGATTCCACATCCGATATACTATAATTGTTATTGTGTAAAAATTCTTGTATCCAACTACTTTGGTCTGTTTTATCACTTGGCTTTTTATATTTTTTCCTTTCTTTTTTTTCTTCTTTGTCGGTTTCTCCAATTGTAAAAAAATCTTCATCGTCTATATTATCTTCTATGTTCAGTTCTACTAAAACAGGCGGTGGATTTGATAAAGTAGGACTTGATGTCTCATCATCATCGTCTTCACCGTCGTCGTCTTTATCATCATCGTCTTTATCGTCGTCTTTATCATCATCGTCTTTATCATCATCGTCTTTATCATCATCGTCTTTATCATCGCCATCATCACTATCCTTGTCTACTTCGTCATCAGAGTCATCTGTATCATCTCCATCATCTCCTTTAGTTTTTGAAAGATCATCTTCTACTAAAACTTCGTTTTTCATACATTGTTGTAGATATGGTTTATTAACAAATGTATACAATAATGGACCTTTTAACTTTGATATATCTAAATCTCCGTCTTCGTCCAAATATTTCCCCTTGTCGTAATTTTTTTTGGAAATTTCATAAACACCTATTTGGTATATTTTATCACTTTCATCCACAATAATATAAATTGGACAATATAAGACTTTTTGTTTGGAAAAATTATACTTAATATTACCTAAAGCTATTACAACATCTATATCAAAAATTTTAATTTGGTACATACTAACATCTTGTCCTTTATCCTCATTATCTATTACTTTTCTTTCAGGATATGAAACATCACTATTAATAATTGAAACTACCATTATAATTTATTCTAATATTAAATATTTAGATAAGTAACTATCATTTGAAATTTCATCAATATAAAACCAAAACATCTTTCTACGTTGTACTAAATCTATATTTTCCTCAGCTTTTTCAAAAATAACAATTTCTTCTGCTAAGTCTTCCTTCTTCTTCTTCCTTGTTTTAATATCATAATAACCACATATAAATTCTAATTGTTTTTTTGTATAATTATCTTTATAATCTAATACCTCGGCAAAATATAAATCACCATACAAATCCATATCTTCACATGGTATAATTTCACATGGTATATTTTCAGCCTTGATATTTACTTGTTCTAATAAATCATTGTATGTAACATTTGTTGTTTTTTTTTGTGAAATATCAGCATCAACTAATGAAAAAAACATATTTTTTCGCTCCATTTAATATAATTAATTATATAATTAACTATTTATATTAAAATCATTAATATTTATTCTTCGTCGCAACAGCTATCATCTTCCAATTCCTCAACAATATCTAAAAACTTAAAGGAAGTTTTATTTGATAACCCTGGATATTTTTTTACGTTATATCCGGATATAATTTCAATATCGCGAAATATCTTTTTATGTGATTTCATTAATTTAAAACTTGAAAGACTACTTTGAATCATAATAACTAGATTTGCTGCTATTTCATCTAAATCATTCTCATTTTCTTTTTTATCGATATACAGGTAAATTTTCTTTACAAAGTCTAACATGATTTTTTCCATCTTCTCTAAATCGATAATTTCATATTCAACACAAATCATCAAGAATTTACTTAACGCCTTGCGTTTTTCATTTTTCTTCATAATATCGCAAAATTTATCATAATCTTCCTTAGCGTCACACGTTTCAAACGTTTCAAATAGAGAACTAAAACTCTCAAAATTACTAATGCATATATTTTTCATCACAGGATAAGTTTTAATTAATTCCTTATATAATTTTACATACACCTTGGAAAGGAACCTATTAGCACTTCCAATCTCAAATATACTTACACCAATTTTCGACAAATAATCACCGTCATCGTTATTTTCAACAATATCTTTGATAACAAGTTTAATTTCATTGCTTATCTCTTGATAATTAGAACTGGTTAATTTATTTAAATAACTTCTGATTTGGTCCATTTGTGCCTCTAAACCTTCCATATTTTTATCTAATTCGGTTGCTTTAAAATTACGGATAGTTTCCCAATCAGTACTTGAAATATTTTCATTAACCCTTTTCTTTTTATTATGATTATGATTATGATTATTATTATATCTCTTAAATACCGGTGTTTTTTGATAACTAGGTGCCCCTACTCTATTAGCCAATTTGTTAATTTTTTCTATGACCAGAGCTTCTAATTCTGGAATATTTCCTGAGTTTTCTTTATTCATAAAATCATCAAGTGAATATATACGTTTTGATACAATAGTGGTCATCTTATATTTGTTATATAAAGTTTTTTTTTTATATCAATTTTAATAACATAAAATTGAAAATGAACTTAAATATAAATATTCATTACTATCTACGATGACTTCCCTTACTGAACCTGAACCCGACCATACTTCTAAGTATGAAAAATATGAGATATCATCATGGGATGATGTAAAATTGGACCTTGTTCCAACACTTCTAAGAGGTATTTATGCTTTTGGATTTGAAAAACCCAGTTCTATTCAATGTAAAGCTCTCTACCCTATGGTAACAACAGGTAGAGATATTATTGCTCAAGCGCAATCTGGTACTGGTAAAACAGGTGCTTTTACTACCGGTATTCTTCAAATTTTATCAAAAATTGGATATAAAAGCAAAGATAATAAAATTACAAGTGCTATTATTTTAGCACCAACGCATGAACTTGCTAAACAGATTAAAGAAGTATTAGAAAATATTGGGAGGTTTATGAAAATTACAGTCCAATTGTTAGTTGGAGGAACTTCTGTAGAAAATGATAAAAAAAATCTAACAGAAAATACTCCACACATTGTAGTTGGAACTCCTGGTAGAATTCACGATATGTTGCGCAGAAAATATCTTAATGCTAATAATTTCAAAGTCCTAGTTATTGATGAAGCAGATGAAATGCTTTCGTCAGGTTTTAAAGAACAAATGTATAAAATCTTTCAGTTTGTCCCCAATAACATGCAAATTGGTTTATTTAGCGCTACTATGCCTACTGACTTACAAGAACTTACTAATAAATTTATGGATAACCCTATTAAAATTTTAGTTAAGGCAGAACAACTTACACTTCAAGGAATTGCTCAATATTTTATCAATATCGAGGATGATGTTAGTAAATATGAAACAATTAAAGATCTCTTCAGTAGTCTTTCTATTGCTCAAGCTATTATTTATTGTAATAGTACAAGACGCGTTGACGACCTATGTGAAGCAATGATCGGTGACCAATTTCCTGTAAAAAAAATTCATGGACGTATGGGTGAAGAAGAGAGAAAACAAACTTTTAATGAGTTTAAAAAAGGAAGTTGTCGAGTGTTAATTACATCTGATTTATTCGCGAGAGGTATTGATGTTCAACAAGTTAGCATCGTAATTAATTTTGATATTCCAAAAAGTGAACATACATACCTTCATAGAATTGGTCGTTCTGGTAGATGGGGTAGAAAAGGAATTGCTATTAACTTTACAAGCAAACACGATATCCAAAGACTTAAAGCGTTTGAGGAATATTATTCAACCAATATCGTTGAAATGCCAGCTAACTATACAGAACACCTTGATGTTTAGGAAATATTAATTTAATAAATCGTTTAATAAATTTTTTCTTTTTCTTTTTTGAATTTATTATGTTCAATGAAGAAAATTGTTATAAAGACACTTGTTTTCAATTACCAATAGAATTTTTAAATAATAAACAATTATTAAGCGATAATTTAATTGATGATTTAGAACTTACTGAAACTATACACGAAGATACTATTCCTGTGTATAATTCCGTATTCAATCCATCCACAGATATAGGAAAAAAATCAATTAAAAGTTGGTCAAAATATTACACAACGGATAAGAAATTTTTAAGAGACTCGCAAAAATTATATAAAAATGCTAATTCAATACCATTTGATAAAATAAAAATTGAAAAAATGATACATTCTTGGAAGAATATTAGAAACCAAAACAACTTTTTAGAAAAATATCAATATGTTGATTTTGAAAAGTTACTGTTCCTCAATAAATCGACCACTTTTCTCTCCATTTTAAGTTTATACAACATATCTTCACCAATTGCTTCCTTAATTGCACCCTTTTTTGTATTACTCTTACCTTTTGCTATTTTGAAAGTAATGAAGCTTCCTATAACTTGGAATAGTTATTACAAAATACTCATTGAAAACATAAAACATCACGCCATTGGTAAATTATTATTCTCCTTTAGTGAAGTTGCATTAGGTCAAAAAATATACATACTATTTCTTTTAGGAATGTATTTTTATAATATATATCAAAACATAATTAGCTGTTACAGATTTTACATTAACGCACGATATATAGCTGAAGAATTTGAAACATTAAATGAATATTTAGATTATACCAAAAATAAATTTAAATTATATTTAAAATTAACTAAAACTTACAAAACTTATAAGCCATTCAATAATAAACTAAAAGATTACTTAGATAGAATAGAAAAATTTCATTATGAAATTAAATCAATACCTACTAATCAAACACCGTTACAAAAATTTATATATATTGGAAAATCTATGAAATATTTTTACACATTATATGAATCACATGAGCTTGAAAACTTAATAAGTTTCACATTTGGATTTCACGGATATATAGATACTATTTTAGGAATTAATAAACAAATTATATCTAAAAAAATTAATCCGATTACATTTTCCAAGTCAAATAAATTTAAACTTAAAAATATGTTTTATCCAAATCTTAAAAAACCCGTCAAAAATGATATAGATATTTCAAAAAATCATATTATTACAGGTCCAAATGCTGCTGGGAAAACAACACTAATAAAATCGGCTATTATAAACTTATTAATTAGTCAACAAATAGGATATGGATACTTTGATAAGGGTATTTCAGGAACATTTAAACATATACATTGTTATCTAAATATCCCCGATTCTTGTTCTAGAGATAGTTTATTTCAAGCTGAAGCTAGGAGGTGTAAAGTTATTATTGATAAAATAAAAGAAAATCCAAACGATACTCATTTCTGTATTTTTGATGAATTATATTCCGGGACCAATCCTTATGAAGCAATAAGTAGTGCTTATAGTTATTTAACTCATATATCTAAAAATAAAAATGTTAAATTTTTATTAACTACTCATTTTATTAGATTATGCGACCTTTTAGAAAATCATAAAAACATTGTTAATAAATCTATGAAAGCATCTGTTATTAATAATGATCCCACGTATACATATAAAATTACGGATGGAATATCCAAAATAAAAGGAGGGGTTTGTGTATTAAAACAACTAAATTACCCTCAAGAAATAATTAACACCACGAATAAAGTTTTAGAAAGTTTATAAATTACGTTTAATTATAATAAATTTAATATAATTAAACATTAAGTAAATGGTTATCTCAAGACAACTAGCGATTAGCATCGGCGTTAGCGCACTAAGCGCAACATTAATATTTTTATATTTTAGAAATCGAATGACTAATGTTGAAAGAAAAGTAGATGTTATGTTCGATTTAATTCAAAGTCACGAAACACAAAGACAAAGTCCACAACAGTTTATGGCGGACCCGGGTGAAAATCTAAGATCTTCTTCACAAGATACAAATCATAATCAAGAAAGAAACTTAATTGATGTGTCTGATGGGGACGACGACGATTCTGAATATGATTCAGAAGACAGTGCAGAAGTTAGTGATACTGAATATAAGGAATATAATGATTTAGCAGAACGTATTAAATTAGTAACAACTGATATTGATTTACAAGAAGCCGAAGAAGAAAAAAATGTTGTAGTTTTAGAAAGCACGGATACAGAACCTATTACTATAGACGAAAGTGTTCAACTTGAAGAAGTAACTGATAATTTGGAAGATGAAGAAGAAGATGAGATTTCTCATGATAACGAAGATAATCAAACAGACATCCAAGAAGCTGTGGCAATAGACACTGAAAAAGATAATCTAGTAGAAGACAGTTTAGAAGAAGATGAAAGTGATGAAGAAGAAGAAGAAGATAAACCACTCGAATATAATAAACTTAGAGTTACTGAACTTAAGGCTATTGCCGAAGCTAAAGGCCTTTTAAATTATAAAAGTCTTAAAAAACAACCCCTAATAGATTTAATTAAAGGACTAGAATAATTTTATAAAGTTATGTATATAAATGAGTTGGGCAACTTGCTATAAAGGATCTAATAATATACATTTCAACATTCCTCCTTCTATGAACGATGGAAGGCTTTTTTCCAATTACGAAGCAGCATGTAAAACAAATAATCAGTTAAAGAAAAATTTAGGCATTACTAATAACTATAAATACAGACAATGGTTGATTCATAATGGAAATGATATTGCTAAAAAAAACAACGAATTAGCTTGCGGAGACTGTAGCCAATGTATTAAAGAAGCATCACAAGCTCCAAAAACACAGAAATACTTATATAAAGATTGCGCAGACCTTTCAAGACCATATGGATATGAAAACAGTAATCTTAAAAATATGTATGTTACTAGACAAGCACAGAATTCTAAACTACAAGCACCTCTTTTAACACAGGAACAACTTCTACTTTCAAGAGCATCTAGTTGTTCAATGGGCAATCCTAATAGCATAGGACCTATGAAATCTTGCTCATCAAACAAATTTAATTAATTTATTATTTTATAAGCAATTGACTTAAAATAATAAAAATATATAATTTAAATAATGAAAGTATTGTCTATTGATGTAGGTATGAAAAATTTAGCGTATTGTTTAATTAATATTCAAGATAATTTAGAATATAGTATTGAATTGTGGGATGTTATTGATTTATGTAATGAAAAAATTCATATATGTGGAGAGAAAAATAAAAATGGAAATCAGTGCAAAAAAAAAGCGAAGTTTTTTAAAAAAGAAAAGTATTATTGCAAAATATGTTCTCGTGAAAAAAAATACAAGATACCAACTATTGAATTCAAACCCCAAAAAATTAAAAAACTTAAATTCGCACAGTTAAAAGATTTTGCTAAAAATAAACTTGAACTTACATATGAGAAAAAACTTAAAAAAGCTGAATTATATAAATTAGTAACAGATACAGTAGATATAAAATACCTTAATTTTATTGAAAAAATTAAGGCAAAAGACTTTAATTTGGTTACTTATGGAAGAAATTTAAAAAAGAAATTTGAAAATGTTCTACAAAATATAACTATAGATTGTGTTATTGTTGAAAATCAAATAGGACCATTAGCTCTTAGAATGAAAACACTTCAAGGTATGATTATGCAACATTTTATCGAAAAGGGAATCCCACTCGTAGAAGAAATATCTGCATCCAATAAATTAAAAGAATTTTTAGGTAATAAAAAAACAACATATTCTGAAAGAAAAAAATCCGGAATTATTATTACTAAAAAACTTATAAGTGAAAATAATAATTTACATATGTGGACTGATGTTTTTAATAAACATAAAAAGCAAGATGACCTTGCTGATAGTTTTTTACAAGGTAGATGGTATCTTAAAAACACCATTTTAAAAAAATAAAATATATATTGTGCGGATTACTTAAAATTAAAAGTTCTAGTTATAGCATAAAGCATGGAAGAAATCTCATTAAATTTAGCAGAACCCACATTATCTGTTACAGAAGCCGGATCAGGGGGTATTAAAATCAGTATGGACTCCCCTAAAAGGAGTGTTAATTTTGGACCAGGCGCCGAAATGCTCATGAATCAAAACAAATCTAAAATTTCATCACCGAAAGCTGATATTAATCTTGATGATCTAAGTACTTTAGATAATATCGATTTTAATTCTAAACCTTCAGCACCAAAAATAAAAAGGCCTTCATTTACAGACGTAACAAGTAATTTATTCGGTGGTCCTAAAAATAACAATGATATTGGTATTAAACTTAAAATTAATGAACCAATCGCATCTACATTTAATTCTAGTCCATTGCCTGGGGCTACAGCTAGAGTTAAAACAGAAACCACTGATGGATTTAAAACATTCAATGAAATTCCAGTTACTCCATCAGCTCCGCCAGCTCCTATCAGAATGAAACCTGAAGAAACTTTAAGAGAAAAATTAAAAATTTTAAGAGCTTTAGAAGCACTTGAAAAAAAAGGCATTCAACTTACTAAAAAATATACAATGGATTCCCCCTTAAATGAAATGAAAGGGGAATATGAAACTATTAAGGCCGATGGTGAAAAGAAAAGCAGTATTAAATTTCAAAGACAAATGATGCTTGCCGCTGTTAGTGGTTTAGAATTTCTTAATGGGAGATTTGACCCATTCGACATCAAACTCGACGGATGGTCTGAAGCTGTTCAAGAAAACGCAGAAGAATACGATGATGTCTTTGGAGAACTTCACGAAAAATATGGAGGAAAAACCAAAATGGCCCCCGAAATTAAACTATTATTTATGCTTGGAGGTTCAGCCGCCATGCTTCATATGACCAATACCATGTTCAAATCAGCGATGCCTGGGATGGATGATATTATGAGACAAAATCCTGACCTCATGCAACAATTCCAAAGTGCAGCCATGAATACTATGGGACAACAAAATCCTGGTTTTGGAAACTTTATGGGTGGAGTCATGGGAGGACCACCTTCTATGACTATGCCTCCTATGGGTTCTCCACCCGGACCCGATATCTCCATGAGACAATCACCACCTAGAATGCCCCCCTCCAGAACAAATAGACCTGATATTGAAATGAGCAGAAATAATACATTTAATGATGCTATTGACCCCAGAGATAATTTTAAACAAGTTAAAAAATCCTCTAGAAGACCTGAAATGAAAGGACCTTCCGATTTAGATGATATCTTATCGGGACTTAAAACTAAAAAAATTAATCTTAAAAATCAAAAAAACAAAGATAGTTCAAGTGTTGTAAGTATTAGCGAACTTAACGATATGAAAGGATCTTTAGACAAACCTAAAAAAACTAGAAGAAAACCTAAATCTGAACGAAATACTATTTCACTAAATTTCAATTAATATAACTTTAATTGACCAGTTAACTTTTCTATTTTATCATCATAATCTGGACCAACAAATCCAACCGTTATAGAACCTTCGGGAACTTCCGTTAATCCGGCATCCATTGTATAACCGCAATTTATATCCTTTCTTTCCGCTATATTCATTATAGATATTAACGTTTTCTCATTTGGTACCTTTAATATTACTATTTTCTCTCCATTTTGTTTCCATTTAAAGAAATTTGGGCTGTTGGTATATGATTTTATAGTAGCATCCACAACAGAATGACTTACTTGAGCCAAAACCTTACCTTTACTCATTTTTAAATCACTACGAACTAAAATACACAATTTAAAACTCATTTTTAAAACTATTAAAATATTTTTAAAAATATTCAATTTATTTATATGGTACTAGGAATGATTTTATATGAAGGAATTGATTTGGCTTATAATGCTCTTAAAATATCTTATAATGGTGTATCTGGTATTTACAGTTGGTATTATCAAGTTGAAGAACACGAAAGAGAAGAACAACACAAAGAAGCACACGAAATGATAGAACAACTCAAATTATTAAATAACAGAATAAAAGAACTAGAAGATAAACTTACCGAAAAACCCGAAAAAACATAATAATATTAAATATTTCCTTAATATTATTCTTATTTATTATCAACATAATACCCTATACCCATATCTCCTGATTTAAATACATATCCTGGCTTAGCACCTCTAAATGTATCACTTGGAATAAAATCAATATTTTCTTCTTCCTCTATTTCTACTTTTTTCTCCTCATTTTGTGAATTAAGATAGTAATATACAATACATAAAAATATAATACCAAAAAACATATACATTATCATATAAACCTGTATATTATTAAAATTTTGGTATTTTTACTTAACATCTTGTTTATCTTCTTCTCATAGTTCTTTTTTTTCGGTTCCTTTTTCGAGATTTTCGATAATCACCATTTATATATTTTAATCTAAGAGTTTTTCTCTTCTTTTTATAATTTTTTCTTCGGGTTTTCCTCTTTCTTCTTCCACCTATTCTCACTCCTGGTCTACCTGAAACTGTATTCGATTGATACCTACGCCGCTTATTCTGATCGTATAAACGTTTATTAAGGACTTTACTCATACGCAAATCTTGAACTTCGGGTTCGCTTAATGCAGGTGTCGTAGTTTTTTTTAATTCACCAAACGCACCATTTATCAATTTCATTTTATTTGGACAACTTGAACCACTTACCATAGAATTTTCAAATTTATCTACAAGCCCAGACAAAACCCCCTGTTTTTCTCCTTTCTTAAATTTCGTCTCTACACCCAATTCTAAATCTACTTCAACCTCTAGATCTATAACCAATTGTTCAACTTCCTTATCAAATTTATCTAGTTTTTTAAATTTCCAATTTCTTCCATCTTTTGTTTTTTTGATATGAACATCATTAATAACAAATTGTTGATTTTTTGGAGGCGTTACCATTTCATCAATCTCCTTTTTATGATCCAATTTACCCTTAGCATATTCTGCTTTAATTACTATAGGAATAAATTGTAATTTTCCCTTATTTTTTAAATTTTTATTTAATTTGTTATAATTACCTTGATTATCATTTATATCAATAGGAGATTCCACCATTTCATTAGGTTTTAATACCTTTGCCCAATCATTATCTTGTGTTTCACTTTCTGGTATTTTTACTACAATACCTTCACCACCAATATTTACTGTTATTTTTTGCCCGCGTTTTGCTCCTCTGGGAACAGGAAAGCGTGCTTTTAATTTTTTACCTTGTCCTAATATTTTTTTTTGATATGTACCCTTATTTGGAGTAAAACCCGTTTTAACCATCCGTTCAACCATATCATTTAAATAAGTATCCAAATTCATATCAGCATTATCTGGTGCATATATCCTTTTATCACTAATCAAATTATAATCGGGATATTTAGGTTCATTATTATCATCTAATATAAAAATTCCATCATTCATACCACCCCATATTTGATCTTCTCTGCGTTCCAATACTAGTCTATGAGCTGGTGTTTCTGTTCTTCTAAAATCTGCTCGAGCTGTATAATATTTCTCCAATTTTCTATTTGATCCAAATGGAATCTCCATATCATCATTTCTGTTTGTTGGCTCAGCATCCCAGTTTATAAAATCCGGACCACATTCATAACTATATACTAAGTTTCCTTCATGATATAATTCCATATCTCCTTTTCTTAAATTTTTCTTTATCGGTATAATCTGCCCACCTACTTCTTTAGGAGCTAAAAATTCAATATCGAAAAACATTTTCTCTGGATCCATATTTCTAGGACCACCCAACCTAACTGCATCTTGTCCCATAACAGGAGCTGTTAGCTTTTTAACTTGAGCTATCATACCATAATTCGGGTCTGTCTTATTTTTTGGTTTATAAATTACTAAACTCCCTGATTTTATTAAACCCTTTGTATTTGTTGTATCAAATAAAAAATTACTAGACACTAAATCTTGATATACATCTCCAGTTTGAACGGATGTAAATTTATAACTTACACGATATAATAATTTTGATATTTCAGGATATTGAGGAGGATTACTATCTAAATTTCCCCGTAATAGCCCGCATTTTTCTTCAGGTTTAGGATATAATGTATTTAATGGTAATCTATTAGTTATCACTAGCATAGTTATAATTAATAGAGAAATTAAACCTTCATAATAAAATTATTTAAATTTCTTAATTGTTCTTTTCTTTGTCCTCTTCTTTGTGCCTTTTCTAATATAGCACTTGCTTTAGAGAGTTCTTCATCTGTTACATTATTATCCTTATCCAAATCTAAAACTTCTTCAAAATGTCTATATTTCATCGGAATTACACACATAGGGCTTTCTTCATTAAATAAATGGTCGGTTAATACTGTAAATATAGCAGTTAATGCTAATGCTATTAATATATCTCTACTTCCCATCCAAGATATAGCAAAAATTAATAATTGTCGACCCACACTGTTTTTTAAATATGCTTCTTGTGATTTACTTAATTCAATTGTTACATATTTAGAACCTATATTTAACATTATCATTACTAATCCTGCAAAAAATTTACTATTATTTAAATAACCTAAATAATTTAATACTTGTTGTATCATCTATATATTGTAAAAAGATATTTTTCTTTTTACAATTTTAATATAATTGTTTTCATGCTATATAACCACCATTTGTGTGATTGTCTATTTGATTTGTTGCGTGTAATGTATTTCTTTCACTTTTTACCTTGATATTTCTATCAATATCACTTACACAAGGTTGTGTGAATTTCTCCGGGGACCAAACTTCTAATTTTGATTTAAATGCTTCTTTATATTCATATCCATCTGAATCCATTAACATTATTATTATCACCGAACCTAATATTCCACAAGATACTCCATAAGTTACAGTTAAATGAACGTTTAGGAGAATTAAACCAATTAATAATACTTTATTTTTAACAAAAGCCTTTAAACATTCTGGCTTTTTATAAACTAACATTACCACAATAGCTAATAATATATATTGTACAACTTCTTCCATATATAATAAATAAGTATATAATTTTTCAGTTATTACTATAAAATTATAATCTTATTTTTTTATAAGTATAATGTCAAGTTCTTTATCATTTTCCACATTTGATACTAATCAGTCTAATAATCTTTCTGTATCGAAAATTCAATCACAATCTAGAAGAAAAAATAAAACAATAAAAAAAAAGCCAACAAAAAAAGCCGAAAATTTCCTAAACTCCATTGAGGAAGGTTTTAATGATATGCATGATAATGATGATACTGGTTTAGCAAATTTCGAACCCATCAGTAATCCTATTATTACTAAAGCACCCGATGAGAAAAAAGAACAAAATATGTCTCCTAGAACAGATGACGCTGTATCTGTTGAACAATTCGAATCTATTAATCAAAATGATTTAGATGAAAACAACTACAAAAATTACATGAATACTTATGTTCCATATTATACCAAAACCGCTAACCAGGCTAATTTACATGGTTCTAAAGATCAACTTATGAAAAAACTTAATTATATGATTCATCTCTTAGAAAAACAAGAAGATGAAAAAACTTCTAATGTTACAGAGGAACTTGTTTTATATATGTTTTTAGGGGTTTTTACTATATTTTGTGTTGATTCTTTCGCCAGAGCTGGAAAATATACGCGTTAATATATTAAGTTATAAATTTAATTTAATATAAAAACTTTATCACTCATAAATGGTCTATAACCAAAGTTATAAAAATAATAGGATGTTTGGATTTTTTCTTCTGGATTATACCTACCCAATATAGTCTTCAATAATAACTTGTTATCCCCTACATTCTCTATAAACAATTTACAAGTTTTTTCTAATTTACGTATCTGTGATAAAGCACTCAAAAAACTTATAGTAAAAACACTATCATGTGTCTCATTAAAACTACATATACATTCTATAGCGTTGTTACCTTCATAACTAGTATAACTATTTCTAAAGAAAAACAAATCATATGGTTCTTTATCAATCATTGTTACACTCGCATATAATTGCCCATCATATATGAGTTTCATTATATGGTTTAAATTTGGTAATATCATACAATCAAATTTTTTACTTTTTAACAATCTATCCCATACATCCATTAATAAATATTCCGTGTTTTTTGATATTATTATACTATTTAATGTTGGTTCATCAAACAAAACCTTTTTATCCCAGAAAGTTATATCAAACATATAATTATAGTAAGTTGTTAAAGGAACTATCAACGTTCTCGCCCCTTCTCGTTTAAATAAAAATACTACACTTTTATGTTTATTTCTATGATTTAAATAATGACTATAAATTACCTCTGGAGCTATACCTTTCTTCCGGTGCTTCTTGTCCACACAAAGAAAATCTACATAATGTAAATCTATCTTTTTATCTTTAATAAAACAACTTAATGGTCTTGTACTCATACACCCCAATATTTTATTGTTTTCAATCTTGAGAGATACATAGCTTTTATCAGTGTGATTTTTGAAATAATTCAAAACACCTTTTTTAGGAGGATTATAACATTCATGTTTATGTGGCATATAATTCTTGCGTATAAAATAGACAAACTTCATTTTTTTTGAATAATCTAAACTAAAATAATCACTAAATTCTATCTTTTCATTATAAAATTTATTCTTTTCTGGTTTACCGTGTTGAATAATTCCAGGAGGCAATAACCAGTATTTCAAATTGTGATAATGAAATACAGGTTGTTTAGACCAAAATGGATATTTCACCTTATAAATACCTATAATTATACAAATAATTGCTAATACAATTCCCAAATAATACATTATATATTTGTGATAAATATACTTTATAAATTTAACGAAAATGTTGATATAATATATATGCCTACTGGACCAACCAAGAAAAAAGAGGAAACAGAAACAGAGGAAACAGAAACAGAGGAAACAGATGATGGTGGTGTCAAAAAAATACCGGATAATCGCTGCAACCACCTTCAAGAACTGGATGGGGAAGATCCGGATATGGGGACGCCCTCAGATAGAGGAGGTAAAAGAACACGTAAAAGAAAAAAACAAAAAGGAGGACATCACTTATACAAAAGACTTGGTGTAAGTAAATATTCTTCCAAAAAACAAATTAGAAAAGCCTATAATACTCTCAAAAAGAAAAGAAAAGCTACCAAAAAGGTGAAAGAAGCTTACAAAATTCTCTCCAATAAAAAAACTCGCAAACAATATAACAACAAATATAAAAAAATGAAAAGAAAAAGGAAGAAAAAATAATAATGACTATCGTTAATAGCTATTATTATTAAAAGCAACATATGAATTTTGTATTATGTTTTTCACATATATTACCATCTACATCTTCATATATACAAAGAACTTTACGTGTAAAACAACCGGTTAGTCATTCGTAACTATTAGGCAATGTAATATATAACCTTCGTGTTCTTTTATTAGCAAGACGTTCAATATCACCCACATGCGGTCTATATTGTGATGGAAATAAATCCAAAAAAGCCTGAATAAATAATTTTTCTTTCCTCTCCGGAGTGCATAACATAAATAACTCTTGTTGACCCGAAGCAAAAGTTTCTACTTTTTGAAAAAAATTACATTTTAACTGGGTTTGAAATTCTGTCTTTTCTTTTGCCCATTTTTTACCATATGTTTCTTTTAAATCTGAAAAGGATGGTATCAATTGTTCTCCATAACTACTATCACCATCTTCTGTTTTACTTAAAAGAGGAAAACTTGCCTCTGTTCTATAATCACCATCTGCTAATGAAGTCATTTTATTTATTATGATAATAAAAAAATAAAATAATTACGAGATTTATTCGGGTTTATACATTAAATATAAATATTGATATTCATATTGTGTAACAACCATATTTACCTTTCCTTTCAAAATAAATCCAGCTTGTTTTGCTAGTGATATAATCTTTTTTTGAGGAACCATATAAAGTTTATGAACATTTTGTCTCACATTTTTTGTTTTATCATCAACCAGGTCTTCCTTAAATTCTGCTAAATCATTTTCTTTATCTAAATGAAAATTTGCCTTATATTGAAAATCTTTAAATTTTACTAAAGAATTTGTTATACGTTTTTTAGCATACTTTTGTGCACTAACAATGTGTAATGGATCTGCTGTATATAAGATAGGATCAAATTTATCTCTATTAACCAAGTGTAATAAAAAGTATCCTCCCGGCTTTAACCAATCATATACATTGTTAATGAACTTTTTCTTTTCTTCCATATAATAAATAGTAAAATAGAAGCAAGTTACTGTTGAAAAACTATTTCTTGGATATAACATGTTATTTATCGCATCTCCTTGTTTATAATTACAATCTTTATACTTTTTTTTCGCTTTTTTAACCATAGAAGGAGAAATATCAACTCCTTCGGCTGGACAACCGAATTTTTTCATCATAGATACATGATGACCACATCCACTACCAACATCTAATATTCTACTTCTTTTGGTTGGTTTTATTAATCGGTCTAATTCTCCAATTTCAAAATCATTTTTTACTTCATCGTAAACTAAATCATCGTATATTTCACTATAAAAATCATCATAACAATCGATACCTTCCTTCATTACAAACTTTTTTCGCTGAACAAAACCTTCTTGAACTGGAATATGTAAATTCATTACTAAACATAATATTAAAATTACCGCTAAAAATAATACACCTTTAGCCCATTTATCTAATTTCATTATCGGTTTTACCATTTTTTTTAACGATTTCAACATTCTATATGTATTAATTAGTTATTTTTTTTATCTAAAATATGTATTAATATGAATCAAAATGAAATTAGCGATAAAAGATTAATTAAAGCATTTAAGGGAATTACCTTTTCAAATTTTAAAAAAACCGATGCTAAAAAAGAATTACTAAATAATTTAAGTGCAGGAAAAATAGAACAATCTTGTTATTGGGTTGGAGAATTTATATGTGCTGGTCACTTTTTAGATGTTTGGGATATTTTTCTTCTATTTATTGGTAAAAATATTCATATTGGGAATCCAAAATTACCTATTTATATTGATATGAGAATCAATGACTTTAAAAATATATTAAATAATGGATATACTGATAGTTTATTAAAAATGAGAAACAATAATAAAATTAGAAAACTATTTGCTGAAGTCATATGCATTATTTGTCTTTCTAGAAAAAAACATTCGTTCGACAATATTAAAATAAATAAGGAAGATTTTAATGTTACTAAATTATCTCATAAATTAAAAGCAAAAGACATCTCGTATGGAACCAAGATATTTATGGAGGAAGATCCTAAAGAATTATTTATAGCAATTAACGAATTTTATTGGAATTTACTTTCTTCACAAAAAAATGGAACCGAAGCTTGTTATTGGTTAGAATGGATAACAGGATTTGAAGATGCTTGTAAAAAAGAGAAAAAAAAATTATTATGTGAGAGGAGAAATGTTCCCGTTGAACTAAAACTTCAAAAAGATATTATTTGGATTATTTGGGATTGTTTACTACTTGAATCAGCTAATAGAAGCAATGGACATCATAAACTAATTAAATCATTACTTAATCTTTATTGTTTAAAATTTAAACCAGGTGTAAAAAAAAGGAGAAAATACCTTATTTATTTTGCAATACATCTTTTAACAGAAACTTTAGATAATTCCATACCTATTATTTCAGATAAAAACATTATACAAAATGTTACTTCAAAAATAAATGTAATTTACAAGCAAATTAAAAAAAATGAGATAAAACCCGACACTGATTATTTATTTAATAATAGTTTTACAAACAATAATTTAGAAAAAACTATTGAAAAATTAGATAAAATGAATGCGTTATCTGGAATGGTGCCTAGAAATAATTAATTTTTTTCTGTACTTTAATTATATAAGATGTCAAGTATTAGAAAAAGAAATGCACTTCACGGATATGCTCCTTCAGCAGATGC
>Ga0115007_10000117_pt1 | contig 46986 bp, 37 predicted proteins | sample ArcOceMetagenome_2_FD_87166 | JGI IMG/M metagenome (GOLD analysis project Ga0115007, IMG submission 87166) | Marine eukaryotic phytoplankton communities from Arctic Ocean - Arctic Ocean ARC135M Metagenome | ecosystem: Environmental > Aquatic > Marine > Oceanic | place: Arctic Ocean | collected...
AGTCGGTGTCCCACCAGGAAAAGCAAGCGCTTCGACTTGAATTGGAGTCGGTGTCCCACCAGGAAAAGCAAGCGCTTCGACTTGAATTGGAGTCGGTGTCCCACCAGGAAAAGCAAGCGCTTCAGTTTGAATTGGAGTCGTTAAAAATCAACATCGATGACCAACGCAATGAGTTATCTAAATTACAAACTCGTAAAAAAATGTGGAAACATAAATTCGAAGAGCTTGCAAAATTACAATCTCAAGCGATGGCCAAAATCCATTTAAACACATACGGGTGTTCAATCGAGCAATATAATGCGTTTAAATCAATTGCACAGACACAAATGCGCGTTGACGAAGCACAAAAAGAACGAAACGAGGCTATACAATTATTCCAACCAACACTCCTTGATAGATAAACTATATGATTATAAATGATTAAAAATGACATTGTAGTAATAAATCATCTATTTTTGTTTTCAAAATGTTAAACGCCGCCGGATTCCTAATATATCTAAATATGTCTGAATGTACTGTGAGTATGAGGGGATATGGAATGAGTTGTAAAAAACAATACTCATTTTCTATGTATTTGATTGGTCGTTTATTTTTTTCGGAACTGAGAATATTTACAAAAACAAATCGTTTGTATACTACGAAAACAGACGAACCATCGTAATAACTGTTATTTTCGATTCTATTCCTTATATTATTGGCAATTGTGTAAGCCATTGTTGAAGCCAGTGTTGTCATTTGACATATATTGTGTCGTTTATATAGGTAAAATGCTATTGTTCGAATAAGTGTTTAGAATACAATGGTGGGAATATGTTGAACATTGGATTCTAATGGTGGTGATGGCGGTGGTTGTGATTTCATAATCGTTAAATATTCCCTCTGAAGTTGTCCAATCAAGACAATACGTTTTGTTTCTAATGATTTTAAATATGTTTTCCATTGGTATTTTTCCCAATTGCGCTGTAGTTCGTCATTACCATGACCATAGACAAAGTTTTTCCACCAATAAAACAATGGTGGGTAAGTGGGTGAGTTTTGTTCAAGGATTAATTCTTGTAAGTTATCTGTTTGAAGTGTGACGGGTAATGTTTCAAACCATCGTGTGAATTGCTCCTCCGAATGAAATCGTTCCTGTCCATAGTCAATTTGAACATCACGACCGCGTAATACCATGTAATTGTCTAAATTTGGGTCTCTATTATAGAGTCCACTGTCTGTATATATCTTCCGTGAGAGTGCGATAATCCTCAAAGACGATGGACCAAGTGCCATGTTAAATGTATTGACCCATCGTTTTTTGAGTACATCTAATCTCCCAATAGTTTTGTCCGGTTCGATAAATCCTTTTGAAAGAACTTCCTCTTTCAATTCCGATGTACACAATTCTGAAATGATTGCTTTGTGATTGTAAGCAATGACTCTGGGTGCGTGTTTTCCGTTCGTCCAGGACCACCTTTGTAATTCTGCTTCAATTTCGGTAGAGATGTCCGTTTTCATACAATGTTTCAGAATAACGTTTTGTTGTACAGAGAGACCATTTTCCCAAAAATCAATCATGTAAATATCGGAATTTGACCCATTAGATTTGATTTGTCGCACAGATACGATGTCAGTTTTGTTTCGAGTCTTCACGTAAAAATGAAGACATTTTAGACCTTTTTGTGTGAACAATGTGGGCAGAGAGGACAATTCCGTCCATTTTTTTAGAATAATGTCCCATTTGTTCTCTTGTGTTAAAGGCGAAAACGAACGTTGTCGTTTGAGAGGTCGTCTTGACATATTGGGCGATGAGTGATGAGCGAATACATATCGACTTATATAGGTTGTGAATGTTATTCGTGGATATTGTGAATGTTGTTTATGAACGTCGTGAATGTTGTTTTTTGAATGTTGTTTGTGATTGTATTACCGCTTAAATGTTACCCACGTATGCGTAGAATGTATTCAATGTTCAATAATGTTTTTTATGTGCGTAATGTATTTGTGTATTTATGTACAATTTAATAATGTATCCAGTTTTACATCCTCTTCTTTGAATTTTTGTCGACATATCGGACATTTGAGTTCGACTGATAATGCGTATTGGTATTGCATTTCGGCGTGGTATTCGGGTGTCTTACGTATATGTTCGGTAATGCACTCTGTGTGAAAACGATGATGACAAGCCGGTAAGAACGATACAGTATCCTTTTTCGTATCATCTACACAAATCGCACATTCTATTCTTGGACCACAGAATGCCATCAATCTTTTTAAAACGTGACGTGAGACGTCCAATGGTATGTCTAATAAGAAATCACAAATGTCTTCACTACACCACATTGAACGTTTACCATACTCCTCTGTGCATATATAAATTAAATCAATAGCGATGGGTGATTTGTAGCGGAGACAGTATGAGACGACGGGTTTAATGTGTTCTTTTGTAAAATGCATCAAACGTGCCTTCCACGCTTGTGACCATTGCATCATATGGATAATAGCATAACAAGCGACTTCTGAACGTGTTTGTACAATGGACAATATACAAACACTGGTTCCATATGTAACTATGACAAACATATTTTGAACGTGGATGTGTTTAATCGGTTGTATTGACACACAGACACCAAACTCCAATTCGTCTCGGTTTATATTTAGGAGCGAAATTTCCCCTGTCGATGTTCCTATCACAACTATGTCTGTGTCGTGTATATGAGACATTGCTGTGATAGTATCAGTAGTATTTGCTGCAAAGGTCCGACTGATATTGTCAAGACAGTCGAATGAAAATAATTCGCCTTGCGATGTACCACCACAGAGGGCGTCTGTGGTCGGTGTTACACATGTAATATTTCCATTCAGGTTCAATCTGAATGTGGTTTCGACACATTCTGTCGACCACATTGTGACATCGGTGTCGGTCACCAAGGTGGACTGTCCTGAAATTTGAAAAGCGTAGAATACATCTCCTCCTAAGGGTAGATTTATTCTGCAGAGGTACGTATATTCATTAAGGTCCCATAGTGTTGCAATTGACCATTCTGAATGTTCTATTATCCACATTTTAAAACCGTCTGCGGGGACGACAGCAACAAATTCCAGTTCGCTATCGATGTTAAACACTAAGAGACCGGTCTGTAGACACCAAACACAAATGATTTCTTCAGACATGGATACTAAATATTTATCCATAATATGCAGGGAGGTGACGGCAGAGTCGTGTCCCTTAAAGGTACGGATTGGTTCTTCGAAAGATGCTATATTTTCATATTCTAAAATAATACCGTTCTCTAAACCTGTGAAGAAAAAATCAATATTACTTGTCATGACTGTAATATTACCATTCATTTCCCAAGTCTGTTCAATGATTGAAGATTTGTACCGACAACATGACAATATATCTTCGATGTGTCCCATTTTTAGAGGTTTGTGTATGAGTGGTATAATATGACATAATTTTAATTGTAATGGAACAACTAATGTTACATTTTCTTTGATGTATGACCAACTTGGACTTTCTATCTCGATACATATCTGTTCTTTTTCGATTATCTCCATCAAAGTATTTGTTGTAAAACTTGCCCCTTCTTCACACCATAACGCTGTAAGAACTCGCATTGGTGTATCGAATACACTTATTAATTTGGATTCTGCTGCAAAAGCTCCTAACTCTGTAGAAAACCAGGTCCACTCGACGATTGATTTGGTATGGTTCCAACCATTAACCATTTTAATTGTACAATCCAATAGTGTATATGGACCTTGTGTGTGAATATAGTCCCAAATCTCAACATTTCTGTCGTCGAGTATGACATTAACGGTCGACGTCGATGGTCTCCATGTTATCTTGCGTGTCCCATCTTCGTTAGGAACGACACTGGTTATAAAACCTTGTTGATTTCCAGATTTTACATATTTATTAATGTCGTCAGGCATAAATTTTTCCTTGGGGACCCAATCACCACTTTCTGCCAAGGGTTGGTCACAATTGTGTGGTTCCAACGTCATAAACAAATGGTATACAATTATTTTAAAAGTTTCGCGTGTTTCGCGCGTGGGTCCATACTGGTATGCTCTGTGATATGCACAGAGCATACGAATAAACACTGCAACATAACCTCGACGACACCAAGAACGAATTGCTTCAGTCCCAAGACATGTAATACCATCAGGAGACGGAACGTTTGTGTTAATAATTTGAATAAATATTTCTTCTTTGTCATTTCCCGCCAAATATCTGATAATTGGTTTCAATTTAATTTTACCATGGTGCATCCAACACCATTGGAGAATCTCTTTCTCCTCAATACTGGCATTCTGTTTCAAGTGTGTTAATATTTCAATTGTATGTTCATATTGTTTGTTGGTCTGATTGTGACCGCAATTAGTTTTTAATTGTTCAAGACATATGTTATACCATATTGAAAGTGTTGGTTCGGACAGAAACATCCATTTTGATGCCAACGATATATCATTGACAATTGTCCAATTCCAGATTGCAGTTCTTAACTGTATATGTCGAAACCATTGTCTTGGTGGGTCCCAATTCTGTATTTCGGGCATCCATTCGTCCACAGACATTGCGAGTACGTCCATATAGCGACCTGTTGGCCATGTTTTGTGAAATGGAAATTTAGGATGTTGAATCCAATGGATACAATCGGTAGGCCATTTCAGAATAGATGGAGTTAGGTCTAATTCTTCGATAATTCGGTCGTTAATTGACCAAAATCTATTTGGTGTTGACGATGATGTGACAAATCTGGAGATATCGTGTTTGATTTTCAGAAGTTGTTGATTGTATTTAAATAATCTTAAATATCCAGGTGTTGAAATAAGTAACCCGGTCTTAATATGATGGAATGCTTTCGAAATCATTGTCATTTCGAATTTTTTCGTGCCCGATTGATTGTCGTAACAAAAAATACACATAGCTGTACGGACATATAAATATGAACCGACAAATAGAAGTTGTACAATTGCCCGAGAGCCGGTTCGTATTTTATGATGACACGCGAGGCCAGCGACATACCAGATACAGACAGTACCGATTGAATCTCCAGTAGCAAACATCGCGGAAGATGACGTCCCTGCCGTTATACGCGAATTATGTTCGTCTAACGTCTGCGTAGTGTCATATTCTGGTCCATAAACATGGATGGTCAATAAATTCCAACCAATCATGAGACGTGTATGTGGTACGATACACCAACCGTGGAAGGTAGTGTGCAGAGGGTGTATTTCGGGAGTCGTGCCGTTCATATGGAAAATATGTGCATTGTCGCGTTTGTCTAACCCAAAGAGTCTCTTCGAATCAATCACAAAATTGGTTAGTGTTGATTCGCATCGAAATGAAAACACTTTGAATGAATTGGGTCGATATCCGTGAATTTCGCCATCTTGTTGACGGATAATAATCCCGGGGTCTATAAAAATATCACCTATTTGAATTTCCGTTTTATATATTGAACAATCATTAGTAATTACTGTTTCTAATGATTGTTCAGAATTGAGGGTAATATTCGACAGTATTGTTGCATTGTCCCGTCGTACAAATAATTCCATTTATTAGTATATAGGTGTTATGTTTTGTAGTGTAAAATGGCAAGACCTGGTGCACGCATACAACCTGTGACTTTATACTCAGATAAAGAGGAAGTGGAAAGTGCTTTCAAAACCGCAACAAAACCATGGATTTGTTATAACTGTCGCAAGACATATAGTTTACTGGAATCGATGGGTTCGTTAGAATGTTGTCAACATCCCGGGACTATTCAAGAAAACGGAGTCTGGTCATGTTGTGGTAATAAAATATATCCTGTCAGATGGGCTACAAACATTGACGTTCAACGTTTGTACACAGGTCCTGGTTGTCAACAATCACCACCAAAAGTACGTGGATGTCAACCCTGTGACCATAATACCTCCAATAAAATGTGGAACCATACGGATTCAACGGAAATCGCAGCATTATCAGCGTTGTTACCGTTCATGAATAAAGAATTCCCGTTCGTACTGCGAAAAGGGTTCGACCAAGGTGTTTTACGTCGATGTATGAAACGCGAACTACACTTGCCGCCAGAAATTGGTGCTGAAGTTTATTATTTGAAAAACGATGGTCAAACTGCCATTCATACTGTCCAATGGTATCGTGTGAATACCACTATTGTCTATACCGACGAAAACAACGTTAAACAAACGATAGAACAACGTTTTGTGGAACTGGCACAACACGAACCAGCAGAAGGATACGGTTCAATGCAGACCAATGGCATGGTGACGTTACAACCGGTTCCACAGGGAATGGAAATAAAGGCAACACGACCAGATAAATCGATTATTACAAATTGGTGGTAGGTATCTGTTATAAATATTTAAGTTTATTTAGGTTTATTCAGTTATTTCAGATTTGTACATTTGTGATTAGAATAGTGTTCGAGCTCTCAATGGATTGACACGTGTTGGACGGACTGTTTGGACCGAGGATTGACGTTCACATTGTGTAAATGCAGCTGTACCACCTGTTACGGAACGCAATGCTGAATGACTCATACATTCAAACGCAGACTGTGAAGCTTCTGAAGTAAAAGTCATGGACGTTTCTTGACGAAAGCCCATTTCTGAACCAACAGCTTGCGCGTCCCCAACGTTTGCCGCCATAAATATACATTCGATATTGTCGGGTAACGATTCCAGCGTTTTTTTTACAGTCGTTTGGTCACATTCACTGGCATTATCAGACCCATCAGTCATCACAATTAAGACGCCAGATTCACCTTCCTGGACTCGTTCCTTCATTTGTGCGGCTGCTGTCACAATCGTATCGTAAAGACGTGTGGTAGCACGTGGTTGTATCCACTCATCGACAGCGTCGACGTCCACCGTCGAAATATCTTGGTTGTCAAGAGGAATCTCCATTTCATTGTCAAACGTGTATAACGTGATTTTAGTGGGATTACCCGACGATGCAGCGATGGCTTGTTGGTCTTGAATAACTCTTTTAAGACCGTCAAAAGGCGCCTTTCCCATTAAGCGCATGGAACCTGACCGGTCCCATACACAGTAGAGGTGTTTGTTGGAAATTTCGCGTCCCTTTTTAACTGGGACGTTGTCAGTGGACACTGATTTGCGTTTATTGTGTAAGGTGGGTTGCTTGTGAATTGGAACAGATGCCAAAACAATACGAATGTCATCTGGCGTAACAACACCGCGAGTAAATGGCGAAGTCCCCTGCTCACAAACCCATTTTCGGATATTTTGTTCTTCATATAAACGATGTCCATTGGCGGTGTCTTCACACTCCAAAAAGGCAATGTTGCCTGTAATAGGCACCAATCCAATGTTACATATATGTTTCATGTTGGACGAGGTCGAAACTTTGCGAATAATTTCGGTCACAATGGCACTTGTTTGTAAAATCGTACCATCAAAATAAGGTGAAATGTCCACATGATGACCATGGAATACGATAAAACTCTTGGCAGGTGAACACTCGAAGTCTTGAACGCCTTTTAAAAGTAGTGGGTCGTTCATAATCAACTGTGCGAGCGCCGTGGAAGCTTGTAAAGAAGGTTCACCAGTTTCAGCCGGTTGTTCCCGAATTTTGTATCGGAATATTTTTTCATTTTTTTTGAGCAATATGTGAAGTTGCGTTGTTCCCTTATCAGTCGAAGGCATAGCTCCAAATACTTCTATATCCTCCGCGACCTCGATTGTGTCACATATGTGTTTACAAAGTGGTCCAGAGTCGCCGTTTAGTGATTTTTCCCATGGACACATACATTTATCGAATAGAGAGACCATAGTAGAATAAACTTTTTTTTTAGAATAAAGAATTTAGAATAAAGAATTTAGAATAAAGATTTTTTGAATAAACCTTATTCTAAAACCAAGTATTTATATTCACTCTTTCATTGTATAATGTGTAAATGGCAATGGAATTTCTATGGCCGGTGGTATGATTGCGAAGAGCAAAATCAAAAAATTCTACGCGCGTTGCACACAGAACCATCTTTAGAACCGATTTGCCTTACGAACGCTATCGGTACGATATCCGGATACCTTGGAAAACTCACATTTGCAATATATGATGATAATGAAAAATATATCACTTCCATACGCAGGGGACCATCATCTGGGGAGCATCCTATCTACACAATTAATGGGAAATATATTCCCTATGAGTTGACAACCTCGCTGTTTCGTAATGGAAAGCCCTTTATGAAAAAATCAGTGGCTCAGATTGGAATTGAACAGTTTACTGCCCATCAAGGAAAGATATATCAACAAATCGATGGCATCGATGAAGAAGTCAAATGGGTTCAGACTGATATTTCCAAGTTGCAATTAAATACCATGTTACAAACTCGTCTAAACTGGGAATTCCAAGGTCCGATGAGAGCTGACAGAATGCGCGAAGCAGTCACTAAAACAGCAGAAGAAACAAACAATCAAGAATTGCTTTTTTTATTTGAAGCGTTTGACCCAACATTGGAAGCAACCGAACATGGACCCTTTCAATTCCCGGATTTTTTAAATGCCCACGGAAAAATACCCCTATCAATAGCAGTCATGGATAATTATTATGCACAAGAACCACAAGAATGGAAGAAATTCGACCCATTTACAAATTATCAAATTGAACAAGCTCGTCAATCAGGAACACCAATGTTGGGACTTGACATTCGTGGTTATGAATATGTGCTCATTTTCGATAGTGGGGGCGGGGCTTCTGGCCAACCACCAGTACTCATTCGTCCAAAACGATATGAGCTTATTTTGACAGCTATCGAAGAAGATATCGCTCGGACAAACATGAATCTACTTGTGCAGGAACTCACAAAACATGTCCCAGATACGAGAGTATTTTTCGGTGCATTTTTACAAAACCAAAGTCGAGCTTTGCAACAATATATCCCAGAAAAACACCATCCAGTCGTTACTCAGTTATTAAACGACGTACGAGATGTTGGGTCACATGTTGCGACCCGTATTCAGTCACTGTTGCCCGCGTTACTGAACAAATACAAAGAATGCAATATTCGTCAGGCAACGAATGAAACACTTCGGCCAAAACGTATTCCTAAAGCAATACGAAAAACACTCATGACTGGACTTCGTGTTCCGAACGGTAACCAACTCCGTTTTTCTCAATTGATTCAATTTGTAAAAGATAAACAATGTTGGCAAATCAGTGGCAAACAACTTGGCAATAGTAGATGCGATATATGTCAGACTACAAATGTCGTCTTAGGTCACTGTGGTTCTGCGGTTGCGTGTTTAAAATGTTGGGTGGATTCACTCTCTACAACATCAATGTCCTGTCCTTTTTGTCGAACAGAAGTCAAGGACAAACAACTTATCACTGTCCAACCACAACTACCAGAGACGTCACGCAAACGCAAACGTCAACTTGTAATGTCGGAACAAGAAATTATGAAAAAAATAACATCCACATCCATGTACGAAAACATTCGTTTGGACGATGAAGGTTCGATGAGGAAATGGTTGACAGTACTATTAAGGTCCGGCGTTCTGCAAAATGGACAATTACCACGGGACTTGAAAAGTAAAAAAAGTTTAAGAGGTGCTTTACAAGAATTGAACATATTATCCTAAAAAAAATACTTGTGTATTCACTATTAAATGTAAATCTTTTTCTTGAATAGGAGCATTACATTCTGTGTGTTGGATGTAATATGTATTATAAAGGTGTCTAATATTGCAGTTGAAATGGACACGCTTGTTTCTGCATTTACACAAATGGACATTTATGAACAGAAAAAAACAAATAACCAACCCGTTATAGACACCACGATACAAATGAGACAAATAATGTTTCAGATTTGCATTGAGAACAATCAATTGAAACAACAAGTTAAACAATTGAAAATGTTACTTCAATCTCAACAACCAATTATACCACATTGGGTGCGATGAAAAGTCGGGATTTCTTTGACTTCTAAAATTATCTATTTAAGTATGGTTTTCTTCGATATCATGGCAAAGGATTTGGCAATTGACGTTGGTATTCCGATAAATACTAAAGAGTTTGATAAATTTGTAAATTGCGTTGATAACATTCTGACGTATGGGTGTAAATACATAGACCAGACAACAGACGATATTCTTGAAAAATGTAATCAGTCCAATTTACCAATTGCGGCCAAAATAATAAAAGAATGTCGGCGAATAGTAAACAATACATCCAGAATCCGCCCAACTCGACTTAAATGGTGGGAAATATACCACAACAACAAATGTGGCGATGTTCCCTATTGCCATGTCGACATAAGAACAAGAGACGGTAGAGACGGTAGAGATGACAGAACAAGAGACGGTAGAGATGACAGAACAAGAGACAAGAGAAAAAGACCTATGTCACCACTCTTTGACCGACGTCGTAAGAGACCCATGTCACCACTCTTCGACCGACGTCGTAAGAGACCCATGTCACCACTCTTTGACCGACGTCGTAAGAGACCCATGTCACCACTCTTTGGACAGCGGTACACACAACAGAGAGATTTGCCAAATCGTCGAGAAGAAAGACATGTGGAAGAGCGTTATACAAAAAAAAGGAAATATCGTTAATACAATGATTAATTATTAAATTTACATAGGAGTCCGCGTTTTCTTGGTGTTTTTCTTTAGATAAACTATAAAAAGATTCTTGCCATATATATGCATGGTCTACTGTAGACAGAGCCAAGTGAGTACATTCGTGTATAATAATGAGTGATTTTTTGAGAGTTGACTCTTGATTGTATGTATCACGCATTATAAAGACATCGTTGGGAAATAATCTTGGTATCACAAATGCCTGCGGGAGTGTATTTATCAAGGGTATTCTCGATTTGGACACACTGTACAATTGTGTATTGTAAATACATTGGTTGATTTTTTCCCAAGATTTTTCATAGTGTGGTATTTTAGTCCTGGCGCAACGTAGTAATACGTCTGTCGTATTTGTAATAGTATCCGATATTGATTTATGAGGCTGTAGCTTTAATTGACCTATCGAAATGGCATAATATAAATATTGAAAACATATCACTATGATTAATACGGTAAATACACAACGTAACGGAAACTCAGATTCATTTTGTGACAGAAACAGTATATATATCAGTCCTATACCACTCAACAACCACGCATATAATAAAAGCGACATCATACACAAACGTAATACATATATAAGACAAAGTATAGTTTGATAATGGATTTATTGATTGCGTTGACGCTTGTTTGGAGGTCCTTCTGACTGTTCTTCTGAAATCACGGAAAATCCACGTTTGTGTAGAATACGTGTGTGATTTGTATAAACGGAAGTATCGCGATGTTGTTCTGGTTCATGACTGATGAAAAAACAGGTTCTGTTCTCATCTTCGTTACACCAATCTTTTAATGTGGATTGAACAGATTGAATTCCGTCGATATCCATCGCAGTACATGCTTCGTCCATGATTAATAATGGGAAATCGTATGGTGTCATGTCACGCCAAGCCATGAACGCTGCTAATTGTGCACGACGGAACTGACCACCTGACAATACACCGGTTGCTTTGCCGTATTGGATACTTCGAATTAGTCTTTCTTTCTCGTCAAAATAAGCTTTCAAACAAACATCATCTGATTTAAAAAAACGCTGAAGCCATGATGTTGTTCGTTGGGCTAATGTTTTGACTGTGTGTTCTAATGCGTACGTTTGAATACCCATTGTACCAGTCCATTGGGTTATTAATTTCCATTGGGCACATTCATCAAAAAATGTATGGGACAAACATACCTCCAATTCGCGTTGTCGTAATTTAACAATTTCGTCGGAGATATCATATGGACACGGTTCCTCACGGCGTCTCCCATGGTTTGTTTTCAATACGTTCAGTGATAGTTTCAATTCCTGACACAATTGTGTCGTCTGTGTCCATGCAGCATGCGCACTTCTGACTTTATCGTGTTTAGTTTGTAATTCGAGGACTTTTGTTGACAATAGTTCCATTTGTTGCTGAGCAACACGGATACGTTCTGTTATTTTAACCAAAGATTGACCTTTTTGTACATATTCACAGTTTTTTTTATAATTGGCCTCCATGGTAATTGCGGTTGTCCACTGTTGACAAGCGGTTTGATACATTTGATTACTTGATTCGTAATCGGCTTGACATTGAACAATTTTATTATTGAGTGCTTGAACATGTTCGTCGTAGTCGCCGCCTTTGTCAAACGGACGGTGACAAGTGTGACATTTTCCTGCCTGTTTGAAAATGGATAATTCTTTTTTTGCTGTTGTTAATTGAATTTCCCGTGCATGTTTTGCTGCAAAACAATGGTGTTTATGTACGGTAGTTTTTTCCGATTTGGGCGGTGGACTTGTTTCTTTGATTGTTTCCCATCCGTCCGGTAATGCCGATTTTAACACAGATAAATGTGTTTTCATACCAGTTACTACTACTTTAGCATCGATGAGTTCACGACGTTTTGTGTGTAACAACTGTTCGTCTATGGGTTGTACTGGTGTTGCGCACGACAACAATGCCTTCTCATACGCGATTGTCGTATTCTTTATATCTTCAATTTCTCGAGATATCTGTTTTTCATGTGACGTGGTCCATTCCGACGCGAGTCTAAGGTTTCGCGCATGATTGGAAATGGCCATATCGTAGAGCTTTGTTCGATGGTCTTTGTCGACATTGGCATTTGATAGTTTCAGATTGGATTGTTTGAGTTGCGTTTTGGACCAATCGTGTAGTACTGTCCAGACTTCAAGGTCTGCCAGTTGACGTATCTCCGTTTTAGCACTGGTGTCTGAAGCAGTTAACCAATGTGTGTTTTCCCGTTGGCTCCAAACACTATTATGAATCAACCAGGTGTAAAGTCCTTTCGCAGACGCACATAATCCAAACAATTCAGAAGCAATTGCTTGTTGAGTACCATTAGTTGTCGAACGCGTACGGTTTTGACCGTCCATTATAAAAGTCAATGTTGATTTTTTTTTCAAATCGACGGTTCGAGTCACCGACCAATTTTGACCATCCACAACGCCACGCACTTCAACAGAAGCACACCCACTCGATTCATTCACAATAGAAACGTTTTTACCAAACGACAACGACGAACGCCCGTCAATCATACCTGTACAAGCCCATAACCAAGAACCAGCTGTTATTAAGGATTTACCAGCGCCGTTTGAGGCAGTTTTTGAGGAATCACATTCTCCAGAAACCAGGGTTAACGATTGACCTTCGAGTGCGATTTGAACAGGACCTGTAAATGGTCCAAACCCTGACACTATCATCGACACAGGGCGTACATTTCTCAGTGATATTTTTTCGGTGGTTGTATGCTTACTCAACTGTTTCGTGAGTAAAGAATAAGCATCTGACGAGGTTGATATTGAATTAAGTCCAGCATAAGCTTCTAACAATTTAAGCGGTGTCATTTGTTGAGTATCGTCAATGCGCGTCGCTACTTCTTGTAATTGACGCTTTATAGAAACATTGATGCCTTTTTCTTTCAACGTTTGCAATAAGGGTCCCATACCATTAGAATGACCTACAGCCACTACATCTCCTTCTTTTAATTCCGTATATCTGGACATTAATTCATGAGCAGTCCATTTGTATTGGTGTATTCCAATGTCGATGGGAATACATTCATCAACCTCAAAGTCACCTTTAATCAACACTAACGATTTATTATCCCCAGCTTCCGCCAGAGATAACTGATAAGGTGAACCCAAATAACGAATGTTATTATGGACCTGAGGAGTGTGGTAATGTCCGGAATACACCGGGATATGTGTTGGAAACGAAGAAGAGTTCACACCTTCTGTTGAAATACGTGTGGCTGACATTTTAAATCCCACGATGTCAAAATGGCCAAAAATGACATCAATGTCCGTGTGTTCCTCCAGTATACGTTTAATTTCACGGACATCACGACGCCATGGTACCCACAATTGACGGTCAATGACCACCGGGTTGTCATGTACCGTGATATATTTAGACGCGTACGTAAACGGTGTCAATCCATGTTCTGTTTCGGCCGCATCGAAATAATCATGATTGCCTGGAATCATAACCATTGGGACTTTCCATTCCGTTTCAAAAAAACGCATCAATTCATTTAAGATATTAACAGGTAATGTACCACGACTATGGACTTTGTCAAAAAAATCACCCAAAAACCCAACCGTACATCCACGTTGAATCGCTTCTTTATTAACGCGGCGTAGTACTTGCATGCATGTTTTATAGGTTGACCTACTCAAGTGTAAATCTGAAAACAAAATCATTTATAGTATGACATTTGTTCGTATATCATTCCCCACATATGAGTAAAATGTTTTTTAAAAAAAAAGCGTATATATGTACAATATTGTATTTGAAATGTTAAATTTTTTGGCGAATGAACCATTATTACCCAAAACAAAAGTTACAAAAGTTACAAAACAGGGTGTATCTATAGTGTGGAAATTTCTAATTATTATATCGATATTTATCTCGATTGGTAGTTTTGTTTATTCTATAGAAAAGGAAGGCGAAAGCACAAACGGTCTTGATGGTGTAGACGGCATTAACGGTGTCGACGGTGTCGACGGTGTCGACGGCACAGACGCCCTTGATGGTATTGACGACGCCACTGGTGCTTCTGGTGTTTCTGGTTGATACAGACCGACAATAACGTACAATATTGAATCTTTTTATATATTTGTGAATATATCTCTATGAATTACTATGAATTAATCTGTCTAATAAAGTAGTGGGCTTTATATCTGGAACATTGTCACCGATATTTTTTATCTGTTCATCTGTGATATTGGAACCACAAATCCACCATTTCCCATCGCGTTTGTTTTGGATTTGCTCATTGACCCAGTATCTTTTGTTTTTATGTTCTTTGACTGTTTCTCTAAAATTGAACGTATCTGGTGGTTGTGGCACTACGTCTTGTGAGAGTACTAACGTACCGTTGACCCATTTAAAATGTGGCCATAAGATTTTTTTTACCCATGTGACGTATGTTAGGTCATGTTCGGATAGCTTCAAATAAGAGAGTTCTTTGTTGTTGAAAATTGAAAAGAAATCGTGTATTTTCGCGGACATTATCTCCGGTATTTTTTCCCATTTTTGCCTAAATTTGGAGGTTGAACTGTCAATAAATAAAGTGGTTACGATAACATTGAGCCATTGTATAGCCACAGAAAAATCACTGGAATCCGGTGGATAGGGTTCAAGGACACTTTTTTCGACATTGATGTCATTTATAAAAAGAAGGCTGATTTGTTCCATGAATTCCATGAAATCTTTATTCAAATCGACGTCGTTTTTGTACCGTGTTTCCATTCTTGTCACAAGTCTGTCCCATTGACGAGTGTAAGAAACGTTCCAACTACCGTTGTACAAAGGTTCCGACCTGACAAACGTTTTCAACATTTTTAATATCAATTGTCTGTTTATAGTGTTTTTTTTTCCCCTATTCATACTGCTGCGATAATTCGTTGACACTGAGATGTTTTTTCCACAATTCGAGAGGAACATTTTGTACACATTAATTCATGTCCAGGTAAAAAATAGACGTCGGCTTTACATGAATAGCATGTATATTTATAAGAATTTACTTTACAGATAGAGATAACTTTTCTCTTTCTGGTTCGTTTATTCCGACCTGTTTTCTTCGCTGTTTCAATCCGCGAATGTAGAGAATATGACGGGTCCATTTTTCAATCTAAATTAAAGTGTCAAACTTAAATAGAAACATGCGTAACATATATTCGTTAGAAAGTCAAGGATTGAGAATGCCTGAACAAGGTTCACAAGAATGGCTCGACGGAAGAAAAGGTCGTATCACTGGTTCTAAACCGAGCAGTCTTTTCTTTTCGTTTAAAACGGAAAGCGATTGGGACGATATATGGAATAAATGGTTTAGTGACGTACCTGAACAATTTGACCAAGTGTCTAAAGACCGAATGGCATGGGGTAGTAAGCATGAAGATAGTGCTGCGAATGTTATTCTCGATTCTATTCCAAATTCACATTTTTTTGAATGTCCCCAATTGAATATTAATGAGGTGTATGCGGTTTCGCCGGACGGTGCACTAATTGTATTGGGAGAAGACAATGTCACTCCTAAATGGCATTGGAATGTTGAGATTAAATGCCCAGGGCGATATTCGAAAGGTGGAAAGGAGAATTCGGCGGAGGAGATGAAAGAATATCTGACCAAAAATTGGAAATCACCTGCGAGTTACTATATGACACAAATTCATCAAGAAATGGTGGGTCAAAATGCGGAAGAAACACTTTTTGTCGTTTGGACACCAATTATGACACGTATGTGGAGAATTAAATTCGACCAAGAATATTGGGATTTATGTTTGGAAGTATTTGAAAATTTCCGTTGTAAAAACGTACCATTCGAAGTGATGTTTTACAAAATCGATTTGTTAAAACGTCGGTCATACGGTGTTGCAAACGTACCATTGTGGAAAGAAATACACCACGAATCCTGTATTTAAGCTTGACAATACCCCAATGAGAGATGTTTGAATGTCCGATTTGTTTTCAAAACCGACGTAAAATCACAACTTTACAGTGTAAACATCGGATATGTACGTTTTGTTGGGAACAATGGAAACTGAAGGGACGTAAACACACTCAACTTAGCGTATGTTGTTATAAAACGTCGTTGTCTTGTCCTTTTTGTCGGGCGATTGAACCTATGGCTCATCGCCAATGTACTCGGGATGAACAGTTAATATGTGTGATGATATTTGTATTTATTTTCGCCCTTCATTTGTACGATATCATTTAAAAATGTATAAAATGTATATAATGTATATTTATTTTTATATTGTCTTAGATGACATTGTTTTAGATAATTCTTCCCAATCGCGCAAAAAACCAGCAGAAGGTTGGAACTTTCCCTGTTCCTCAGAAACTGCTCCTTCGTATATAGAGACTGGTTCGGGACTGTTTTGGGGACCGACATAATTCATTTCTGGACCACTGATTAAAAAGGGTTCCCATGCGTAGGCTGGTTCCAAACATCGACGTACTGCAAGTTTTGGCGATATACGAATCGGACCACGTGCCTGTGAATCAACATAATACAAATGACGTTCACCACCTACCTCTTCTGGTCGAAGACATGTGAAATGTCGACTTTGGGGTTGATGAATTATAAATCCGCGGAAATCATCTCGTTTCATTAATGTGTCGATTGAATCGACACACCAATCCCGTTGGCGTTTAGTGTTCACCGAACGGGTGACAGAATACCCCTGTACAGTGATAGCTTTAATAACGGCAGACACTGACCAATCACCACCGAAAGATTCATGATTAGTAATTGCGTCTCCTGTTTCTTTATTTATATCTTCACAGCTCGTGTGAAGGTCTTCTGCTGTTATTAAAGCACTTTTAAACAGATTTTGTATGGCATGTAATCCACATTGATTACTCTGTTGTCGTACAAAAAACATCATGTCCATATTGTTGGCACTTTATACTTGTTTTGAATTATGTGTAAAATATGTGTATATTATGCACAATTGAAATGTTCTGATGTGTGTTTTCTTTTAAAACAGGTGTCCATACAAGTGTCCATCTGCATTGATTCATCGACTGATAATATTTTGTCGTGATTGGCGTCGCAATCCTTCATAATGGTGGCAATTCCTCCGAATAACTTGAATGGTATTTTTTCATACCAATGTAGTGCCTTGTCAATGGCACGTGACAGTTCTTTTGGTGTAATTAGGTTGTCGTTATTTGTATCGGCAATTGTATAAAAACATTTCATTGTTTGTAGTCTTGGTGGACAGGTTTTGGAAGCGACAGCTTCGGTTATTAATACCAACCATAGGAACCATAGTAACCATGGGGACCTTTTGGACCATATTGATATCATGTTAAATAAAAAAACGAAGATTTAAATACTTCATTATTGAAACGACTACTCTTAAAACTTTGTTTTTACGAGTATAAAGTTCATTCTATTCGGTTTATTTTATGTTTTCTTACGGACAGAAACAAAGATTGCAATATATCTCAGACAATTACATTGAATCCATTCACGACTTATCTTTACTATCACTCGCGTATCCTAAACCATTTCAAAGTTTCCCAGTTATATATCGTCCAAGTTGGTGGCACGAATCGATTCGACTGTATAGACCGGATATTACAACAGCTATATACCTCCCTGGTCTATCGGTGGTACATCACTATGTTGGTTGTACATTCCTGGAACAATTTTCGTGCCTGACAGACGATAGACGTGTGGTCTTTGCCCGAGATTGTCTGGTACAAGTCGCGAAACTATTGTCCAGACTTGATTATTACGTCCATGGCGATTTAACGGTCGCTAATATCCGGTGTCGATGTGTTTCTGGTCGTTATGAATTCTATGTTATCGACCGTTGTGTATTCAAACGTCCACAGATGTGCGATTTACGAATGTTATATTTATCAATTATGGAATTGTTTGAATCGCCTTTTCCGATGTTGTTTGACACTTTTATAAATGTCGAAATGTTTGACCCGAACACATTTATGAAACACATGGAGAGTATTTAATGGAGATGTCTGTGACAAATGAATATTTGTATACGAGCTCAAATCGAATATGAGAAAATACTTCCTGATAATTGTGAACTCTCTCTTCTATGTACACGAAGTAGAATGTCATTACAATATTTACTGGACAGTCATAATCATGACCATTTGAAACAACGTCTGATTGACCATATATCTCTATCCGATAAGATGCTTAATTATGTGATTCAAAATCCCACAATGATGTTAAATTTTCAACCGACTTTTGAATGGTCTATTGACAATAAAATAATTCAAACTCCGTGTTGGCGTGTAGAAAACATTTTACCTCGAATTTTATTGACACGTATTATTACACAAGATTATCAAGAACAACTCCAAAACGGTTCGTATAAAGAATCAAGTAAGCAACTTTCTCAATTGATTTCCTATCACGAACAAATTAAACACGAACTCCAACTATGGCGTTGGAAAAACGATGTTTTACAACATGATGAACTCCAAACGGATTGGCACGAATCTCGCGTGTTGTATTTAGAAGGACTCAAGCATTTGTGTACTCTTTGTGTCGGGTTGGATAGGAACGTGGGTACAAATACATTGTTTGTGCTCACACAAAAGGCTCTGAAGAGTTTCGCGTGTTCTGTCGCAACATGGCGCACATCAGAAGCGGGACAATTATTACCGGTTGTCGAATGTTTACGTCATTATTTTTCTGCCGATTTATTATGGAGTCAAGCAAAATATGGAGGGTCCATTTATCGCCTCAAGACGTGGTGTTCCGTTTCTAATCTGGATTTTGGTGCGTTCCATATCCTCCAAACAACTATCGAAAATGTACCTTTTTTACTAAATGAGCGAATAAAACTTAACAACAGTGTTTATTACGAACCAGTCGAGTCGACAGAACCTCTGTTGACACCTATCGATTTGATTACGGCGTCTGCTTAAATCGGAAAAAAATGACATAATCGTACTACCGATCTACATTGCAAATGTGTATAATTATAATAAATGAAACTTGTTCTCGACCGAGGTATTTGTCCTTTTTTAGATACATATTCTTTTGTAATGTTTCGCAGCACATGTCGCACTCATAATAATGACGCTGAAGCGTGGAATTTGCGTGTGTCAAACTCTCTTATTCATTTGGGCCTAACGGCCAAACAAACGATAGGATTAAATTATTTACTGGGTCGTGCTTTAGTGTTTTATTCGACGGAGATAACACTCTGGTTGGAAAGGATTATAGGATGGGTACGACATAAAATATCGATTCGAATAATGTATCATTTCATTTCACAGTACTATCCTATGTTTTTATATTCAGCCGACCTCTCTCAATTGTCGTACCGTCAGCGATTTATTTGGGAACGACTATGGTGTCGTAATGAGAACCTATATAAGACCCTCCACCTCTGCCACGATGACTGTAACAAAAGACGTCGTATTTCGTGTCACTGAAATACATAGTCATATCCAAGAAAAAATATTTGTTCATCTCTATCTTTCATCCCCCAGTGTTCCAAGGACAACGACAATTGTTGACGTTGGTGTAGCGCAGACCTTTCAATTGGCAGAAAAACCAGAAACATTGGGACTGATTGTTATGTTATTTTGTTCACGACAAAATGACGACGACAAACAGGTAACGCAATATTTAGGTTCTTCCCTCTTAGATTTGTCACAATGTCAGCGACAAATGTATCATTTAACGATTCGCGATTCATCCACACGACCACCACTACAAACTGGACGCGTGTCACTCTCTTTACAAGAAATCCCACACATTGTCACACATTTACGATGTCAAAATCCGGGGTTCGTACCAATAATGTTTGACGCAGCAGAAGCAAATCTGAAATTAATCGCACCTTTTCACAATTCTGGTTACACGCCTATTAAACAGGGATTAAAACTGGTACATTCGCCCTATTATGTCAATCATATGGGTATAACGCTACCGTCGGGTGCATTTTGTCTAATACCAACCGAATCTGACCAAAAGGAAGCTGCAATCAAATCTCATCGAGAACGCTTGGTCGTCTCGTTACGACGTCATAGTATGCGGGCTGAGACGTTTATCTCAAATATTTCTGAAATGTTGACTGGTACAATGAAATCCAAAAATTTACGATGTCTACATATCATTGCCGATACTTTAACATTACATCCGCGGACAACAATTTGTTACACGCCTGACGTACAATTGACGCCAACGCCAAAAGGGACTGAACGATGGGAAATACCACGGGAACCTTCCCTCGACAAAAATCTCTCCTTTACGGGAGATTGTGAGGATTTTGCCCGCGAAGTATACCAACAGGCCAAAGAAATCCGTGAATGGGTGACACCGTCTGTCTCACAAGGGGAACTTGAGGCAATGTCGGCAGTCTTGCAAATGTATGTCCCAACAATTGAACAAGGCGCTGTTGACAGTTCTGCACATACAAAGTATATTACCTATTGGGCAGCATTTCGAAATCATATTTGGGCGGCACTTCATCCAAGACATTCTTTTAAATCCAAATGTTCACCCACCATCAACATTGATTACAAACAGTGGCCATTACAACAATGTGAAGCAAAATTGCCAATGATACATTTGGAAGGAACTGGGGACGTTTTTCCCCTAACGACACAACGCACCCCAGGATACGTCTCACGAATGTATAATAAAAAGAGTCAATTGGTCAATCAATATCCCGGACTTGGAGTCCTATCAACATCAGATATGTCCTTACAAATAGAACATCGTTCAACGTTCTACAAATATGCGATTGCTTGTATGACCGACATTTTTTCAGAACAAGGGGTACTGGATTTCACATATACAACCAAAGATAAATATGGCGTCTCTATTTACGATTGGGTACGCGGTAAATTTAAGATTAAACCCTCCGTTCGACATTCCAAAGATACAATGGATAATATTCGAGAATTAATACGTTTGGAACGTCCTATCAGTGCTATCACCACACAGTCTAAAGTTTTACACTCTAATACAGCCATGGGTGTTGATTACCTACGTTTTGGGTCTAAAAACCCCATTCCAAATATACCCAGTTGTGCGGCACAGGCTGTGTACAAACTGGGTACCACAAAATGGTATGAATTGTATTTTAAAATTGGAAATACACAAAATAGTGAAAGTGAATGAAATAGACATGTGTATTTAATGTCTAATCAAGAAAATGATATCTTCTTTTGAACACTCTATTATTCACCAGACAATTCTTACACCCAGATTTCGGAAGACATTTGTATGAAGCAACAAGACCACGAGGCTCGACCTATCTTACTGATGTCTATTTGTTTGGGACAATGGTTGATAATAACAACACGGTATCTGTCACCATGGATGTATTGAGACAGGACACCAGAGACAATACATCCAGTTCTACCAGAGGTAGTAATTGTCGCACCCCCAGTAAAGTAGCATTCGAAGTACCAGGTTTGACATCATGTGAACCAGATATCGATGGAAATATACGTTTTTACGCCCACTTGAACTCAATATCCCCGATAATACTGTGGAAGGACATATTGGGCGGAATTATGTCACTCCCAAACACGTTCTGAACGGGGGCATTCACCGTTAGCATTGGTAACAATGTTGAGGGTGGCAAAGTTGACATTCGTATTAGAATACGTCAAGATGTAGGAAATGGGATTTGAAATTTGTTTGTGACCCGTTATATAAATAATAACAATGACATAACAATGTCTAAACCTGAATATTTTATATTGTGTCTAATTTTAATAACGTCATGTTCGACCTTTTATTTTTTTAGTAATCATGACGTGGACGAAATATCTCAACCGTCATATAAACATCATAAACAACTACGTCATATACAGTCAGATTCTGAAATACACGGTGCTTCAGTGTGTCGTATTGAAGCTGAATGTTCAAAGTATGCGACGTGTATATCTGGTGAATGTATGGCCTTTTGGCCGACAAATAAATCCGAAGTATTTTGTCCATGTTTGAATGATATTATCAATTACGAAGACCATTTTTATCTAAAAACGGTTTCTTCTGTTCAATACCACAAAGGGCCAACGTCTAATACATGTGTTGTTACTTATCGATGGGGTTCATATAATTCAACGGGTTCGTCGGTAGAAGAATATGAAGAACGCGATTCTGGCGCGCTATTACGCAGGGAATTTATTTCAAGAAATAGCGCTTCGCTGATTGGGCTGTGTAAAAATACACATGCAAACATGTCAATACCATTGACCCCCCAAATACAATTGAAAACTCAATCGAAATGGTATTATTCCATAAGAAAGTTTTGTAAATTTGACCAGTATCCATGGAAAGATTATGGTACGTATGATAAAAAACTTACATTTGTATTCAATCCGTCGGCTCGTTCACAGGGAATAGGTCAGGGGTTGATTGGGCTTAGTTTTGCGATGTATTTGTCTCTACAAAGTCACAGAAGACTACAATTAGATTGGAGACAAGGTGTTCTTTTTCTGGAAGATTGGTCAACGGCGACTTCGAATTGGAACCCTTCACATAGCCATAAAACACCACAGCCCATTTGGAATTTCGGCCAGACCGAATCTGCCAGTAAAATGGTGCAACTACTTCTTAGCGATGAAGCAGAAGTAGTTATTTCTGGCAATAGTATCAAAGAAAAGTTACCCGAATTTCGAAAACTGTTTGCACATAACATTTGGGAATCAGATGATGAAGCCATCCGCATTTGTCGTGCTTGTGCCTTTCCCTTTTTGTTTGATGACGATGTTGACGTCAACTATGAAAATGTGTTGCATTTGCGTTTGGGAGACAATGTAGCGTATGGATTTGGTTCCGACAGACGAAAAATAATGAAACTCGCGCATACGATAGAAAATGCGGTGGACAGAGGCGTTAAATTGTTGGGTTCAGGGGACATTTTTGTCGAATCGGATTCAACGCGTGCCAAATCATACGCGTCTAAAACGTATTCCAACGTACAAACAAAACCATCCGTAGGACATACGGGCACGTCAAGCGCAACTTTACAAGATATGAAAGAGATGTGGCAAGTTATTCTTCGTATGGCAGCAGCGAAGAATGTATTATACACACAAAGCGCATTATCTGAAGCTTCCGTAGCCCTGGGCGCGGCCGTATTGACAAATGCAATGCGTTTTGAAGATAAATTTGACACAAAAACATTGACATCGGCGAAGCGTGAACCCGTACAGTTAACGATGAAGCAAGCCACTTGTGATATACAACGTTTTACAAAGGAAGCCGTCAATCTGTGGTGGATTGGCAACGAACAGGGGAAACAGTGGAATCCCGAATGGTTGGACAACTCCAAAAAATTTGCGTACGTATGGTGGACATCAATATCAGAGTATACATGGTCTGCTCTCGTGGCCATCAAGTCATTAAAGTCAACAAATCCGTCAGAACAAATTGATTTTGTGCTTATACACACGATTGCGCTCTCGGAAAAACAAAAACAACTGCTGGACGCATTTGGCGTGAAATGCATTTCGTTTGAAAATGCTGAGTCAGTTCAAAACTCGTATTACAAATATGCGAATAATAAGCTCTATATTTTTAAACTGACGCAATACGCAAAGTTGATATTCATGGATTCTGATTCAATGCCGTTGAAAAATCTTGACCACATGTTTCTGTTCCCGGATGCGCCTGTAGTGGCGCCGTGTCCATATTGGGAACCAGAACAACAACCAAAGTTTGTGTCGTGGTTTATGTTGGTCATGCCAAATGAAAATTCATTTAACATGTTAATCAAAAGAGCATCGGATATGCCAAGTCAACCAGACATGGAGACGTTTAATGATGTGTTCAAAAAAGACATGATACTATTGCCTTCTTATTACGGATTACTCAATTCCGAATGGGAGAACGATGGAAATATTGCCTTTCACAACCACGACAAGGACATTTACACCAAAACGCCTATTGTACATTATACCATCAAAGGCAAACCGTGGCAACATGCCAAAGATTTCTTCAAAGGTAAAGTGTGGGATATCGAGGCAAACTTATTGCACAATCGTTGGTGGGATTTGCGCGAAAGTTTGAACACGCCCCAAATAGACAAGTTACCTCCTTGTTTCGAGCTTTTAAAGCCCGATTCAGTGTTTGTGAAAACCGGTGATATTCTCGATATGTGGATACGTGATTCTACGGCACAGGTGTGGCCTTATCGAGATGCCTCGCCAGTTGTGGAAAAGGTATTGAATATGCAAAGCTTTTTTATTTTGCAAGACCCGTACGCGAACTCGTATCGGAACCACGAGGTAGTATCGCCAACTCGAGCAGATTTGAAGCTCGGTAGAGAGGGATGGGTTGCGACGAGAAATTACGAACTCGATTCTGGATGTTATTTTATCAGGTTGTTGCATTACGCATGGCAATATCACGACTTGTCCGTACAAAGATATCGCCCAACAGTTGAAACATTAGTAAATACTTGGAAAACGGAGCAGTATCACGAAGAACAATCACCCTACAGATATGTCGAGTTACCTCGAAATGGCCTGGGGACACCTGTGAAATACACTGGAATGACGTGGTCGGGGTTCCGACCTTCCGACGATGCTTGTCAATATGGATATCATATTCCTTCGAACTTTTTTGCAGCGGAGGCGCTTGCTTCGATGCTTGAAATGTTTCCTGCTATGGAAGGTGCTGCGGAATTGCGTTCAGATATTTTGAACGGTATTCAAACACACGGTGTTTGGAAAGATTCGAACGGTGTTGAACGTTATTGTTACGAAGTAGATGGATTGGGTAATTGTAATAAGATGGATGATGCTAATGTCCCGTCGTTGTTGTCTATACCCTACTTGTCACCGCGTCCCGTCAATCGCGCGATATGGAAAAATACATATGATTGGATATGGTCGTCTAAGAATCCGTATTTTTTCGAGGGCAAGGTCGCAGAGGGCATTGGGTCGCCACATACACCTCACAATTACATATGGCCCATGTCCATGATTATCCGGGGACTAGTAGACCCGGCAAAATGTCAAGTTATGAAGGCGTTGGTTGAAAAAACGATGACACGCAATACAATTCACGAATCGTTTGACAAAGACAACGCGCAACGGTTGACACGTGAAGATTTCGCGTGGCCCAATGCGCTTTATGAAGAAATGGATTGCAAACCCAGTGTTTCAATAGGAATACCCGCTATTTGGGATGACAAAAATGTTATTTTAGACGCTATAAAATCGGCCGAGCAACAAACCGTTTTACCGAAGGAAATCGTCATCGTAATGTCTGGCGTACCCGCAAATGAACACCCAAAATTCGATTCCAGTTTACCCATGCGCATTTTTACAGAAAACACCTTACGTTATGCGGGCTGGGCCAGAAATAAGATTGCTTCGTTGGCATCTGGCGAATGGATTGCGTACATCGATGCAGACGATATTATGCATCGAAAGCGCGTAGAAACATTCTACGCGTTGTACACATCCAAAGACATCCTTGTTTTGCATAGTCATGCAACAAACGAAAAGACCATCGATGTCGCGAAGCGCCAAATTATTTCTGGCGACCAACTTTTAGAATCAGCGCTAAAAACCGGGAACACCATGCCTCTTCTTCCGGACGGTGTTCATAACATACATCATGGTCATCCCATTGTAAAGAAAACGTTGTTCGACAGTATAAAATACGACGAAGGCCTTCGAAGAGGTCAAGATACAGAATTTCTTCACAGAGCTATTCAATATTTGAAGGGCCAAGGTGTGAAATACATTCATGCTCCACTGAGCATATATGTTAACACGAGAGAAGCCAAATCCCTTGCAAAAGTAAAGGATGTACATACTGTACGAAATGAAGTAATCAATTCAAAAAATATACTGTGAATTATTGGGTGAATGACCCCGTTTTGCACGCCAAAAAAACGTAAGATTTATTTCGTTGTTACAACTTGTGTCGAGGTTCAACCAGTTTCCGTTCGTAAAGAGCAATACGCAATCGGTATAAGTTCTCTTCAGCATCAGATTCGGAAATTAAATATCACAGATTATATAATAACATTGGTCGATTGTGGGCACGAACGGTCAACATTTCTGGACAAAATAAAAAATGTTCGACTTTATTATGCTGATACACAACGACTTAGACTTGAAAAGGGTGTGAAAGAAATTAAATCAATAAAAAAGGCAATAAAACACCTGGGCATGTCCGATGACAATTTAATAGTGAAAATGACAGGCCGTTATAGATTTGCAGAAAATAGCCCATTTATGAACATCCTTGCGACAATTGACAGGAGTGATATCCGTGCCATAGTAAAGTGGGGGCCGTATTTCAAGCCCACTGTGGAACCGCCAGATAATCCTGATTGTACTACAGGTCTTATCATGTCAGATGTTAGCACGGTGCGGCTGATTGAGGAAAAAGCAATACTAGAGCACAGATGGGCCCAATCTATTATGGAGTTACCTCCTAAAAAAGTGGTGAGTATGAACACGCGTTTAGGATTATATATTGCGCCAGGTGGTAACAACTTCGTCATAGACATAGTTCCTCTAGGTCAAAAATAAAAATGTATGTGTTATTTAATATAATTTACTCAACGTTTCTCGCACCGCTTGGTTAATCGGCCGCAAACTGGGATATAGTACCCTTAATTTGTCCGTTGTCAGCTCGTTGTTTGAACGGTCTGCCGCTAAAATCTTGAGCTGCTCTTCTTGTGAAAAATTTTGCCAAGTAAAGTTTGGATCCACAATCTCGCGATACATTTCGAGAATCTCATTGTGCGAAATGAGTCCGGGATTAGTCATATTATATGTGCCTGTTCTTCCGTTCAACGCCATATCTACCATGATGGGAAGAATCTCTTCGAGAACCGTCATCGAATTCGGCATGCTGCATATTTTTTCGTAGGTCGTAATCTTGGTAATGAAATTGCGTGGCGAGCGGTCGGACGAAATGGGCATTCGAATGCGACAATTTAAAACCGTTTCGGGGTACAGTTTCATCATTTGGTCTGTAAATCCCTTGACAATCGAATAAGAAGACCCGAAAAAGTTGGGCAAATCTTCTTCCGTAAATATTTTTTGCTCATCAGTGAATTTAAAGATGCATCCCGTACCCATGTAAGTCATTTTGATACCTCTTCGATGACACTCTGTCGCCAAAACAAACGGTGAAAACAGATTGTCGCGCACATTGTAGCGCAAATGCCCTGGTTGTTCCAGCCAATCAATTGTACCACAGCCGGGACCATGCGTACGTCCAATAATGCATACAACATGTTGGGCACCAACGGTATCCATTTCGTCACGAACAGCTTCTGGACAATTCGCGCGCGCCGTTCCATGAATAAGTTCTACATGTTTGTCAGCGAACAAACAATATTTTTGCCCTATCCATCCGCGGGCGCCATACATAAGCCATCGCGGCTTGGTTAGCCAGTAGGTGTCACCGTGTTCGCGATACCACGCGATGGTCTCTGCGAGCCCGTCTTCCCAAGATACTTTGGGAGACCATCCGAGCTCTAAGAGTTTCGAACAATCAATATGGTATCGTTGGTCGTTGTATGGTCGGTCAGAGACATTTACCTTTTCTGATTCTGAACCGGTCGCCGATTTTAGAATATCAAAAACCTGATTGACCGAGAATTCATCAGGACTTGCGATGTTATACACTTCTCCGGGTTTTCCAAAAGACATCATTGTTTCGAGAGCTTCGCACACGTCTCTAACAAATACGAAGTGGCGCTGAGCGTTTCCATCGCCGTGAATCTCACAAGGTTGTTCCTTAAACATTTTACCCAAAAAGATAGGAATCAATTTGTCCGGATATTGACGCGGGCCGTACACATTATTTCCACGCGCAATCACGTATTCGAGGCCATACGAATGTCCATACGCACGAACGAGCATTTCCGCGCCACATTTCGTGGCAGCATACGGATTGGTAGGATTCATGATAGCTGTTTCGGTTACGTTATCGAACACCTGACCGTACACTTCGTCGGTGGACATGTGGACAAAGCGCTTGCAACGACCGTATTTGCAGACGGCTTCTAATAAGTTATGCGTGCCCACGACGTTATCTTGTGAAAAATGAACGGAATTTCGGAACGACAAGTCCACGTGTGTTTGTGCAGCGAGATGATACACGTACTGGATATTGTGGTCTATGAGAATTTTCAAGATATCCGCGTCTCTCAAATTTTTTCGAATAAAGATATAATTAGATTCGTCAGGAACATCGGGCGTGCGACTGTTATAGGACATACAGTCTAAATTGACAACTGTCAATCCCTTTGAAAGCAAATGTTGAACAAGATTAGAACCAATAAACCCACAACCACCTGTGACAAGAATAGACATTTATAACATTCATAGACATTAATTATAATCGTAAATAGAAAAAAATATTGGATTTAATTATGGTGGTATATCCATCGACTTTTTGAATACAATGTGGGAAAATATTGTTCAAGTATGTTTGTTAATTTTAACTGGTATTTCTTCACCGTTTATTAAAAAGCGTGTATTATCAAAACTAGATACGTTCGAGTTCATGTTATGGAATTCGTGGATTTGTACATTGATTATAACTATTGCTTTTGTATCCACGAAAAAAATACCACGGAAACCACCCATGTTTATATTCTTATCGTCATTTGTGACAGTACTCACATCATTTTTAATTTTCAATCTGTTAAAGACCAATTCTGTAGAATACACTTTCATTTTCACACGTTCGATAACATCATTAGCAGTATATATGATAACATTCGACTATAGCGATATATATAAAAATATAGGAGCATTATTTATTACAATGGGTTCTATATTAATGAATTTATAAAATTGAATGATTATTTTTTTTGACTAGAGTATATAAATGTTCTTGTATCTTCGGCCATAGTTTTAGAATTAAGTCCTCTATATAGTTTTCTTATAGGTTCGTATTCACTCCATATCGTCGCATAATTTTGTATTAAATATTTTAAATTTTCGCTTAGAGTTTTTGAGTTCACCACGCCAACGGGTGGCAAGGGATAGTCACGTCGATCGGTAGCAGATTGGCAATTTGATGTTAGTAATAATGCACCGTTTAAGACTGCTTCTATTGGCATACGTTCCGAACCACGCATACACCAATCCACTACGACTTTAGCACTACGAAACAGTTTCGGAAGTTCGCTTCGTTTATATCCCTTCACTACGATTGCCACGGCATTTATTTCTTTACATATTCGTTCAATATCGTTTATAATATTTCCCGGCGTATCGTTGTCAATAAGCACAATATCTTTCCTATTGCCACGTGATTCATCTGCAGATTTGACTAAGGACGGTGTAATGTAAGGCCGAATCACTTGACTCAATGGTATATCGACTCCATTACTGTGGCTTAGGTAAAAATTATGTGCCAAATGTTGACAACCCCTTTTAGAACTCAACGCGTTCTTGTTTGCTGGCCACACGCCCAGTTGCCAAATGTACATTTGAATACCAAATTCCACTAAATTTTTATCGCAGCTATTGACTTCAGGTATGATATAAATGTCACCCGGTTTCAGTTCGTCCAACGACTTCCATGGGATATCCAACATAAGCGGATATTGATTTTTAAACGTAGTATGTGGTTCTCTGCGATGCCCGCCAAAAAATGTCGAGTTAGGAAGCCACGAATGGAATGCTAAAGCAAGTTGTATTAGGGCTTCAGGCCCTCCAGTGAAATGACCATTGTGTTGCCCGGAAATGACGATGTTGTATGGAAGAGAATCGAAAGAGTGCAGGTGGTGCGACGGAAGAGCGTCCTTGTCAAATAATTCCAATGCGTTCTTCACTGTCTGATCCATGTTAAAATATTTGTAATTTGCAAGGCGCCCAACAAACGTTACGCCAGGTTCTTTGTTGGACATGTCTTTGTATTTTTGGAACAACGCTTGGTTTTCAGGGTTCGGAACGGGATAATATGGCTCGCCGTCATCTTTCGAAAATTCCTTGAAAATAACAGTTTTATCCGAGCTCTGATTCAAGAAATGTTTATATTCAACAATGCGCGTATACGGCACTGTTTCAGACGGATGATTTACAACCGAGATTGGTTGGAAATATTTATTTGTGTCGTACACTTCTCGAACAAAATCGAGCGAACGATATTCAAGTTTTGGCCAACCCAAATCTGAGAAATAGGTATCCACAGGGCCTGTGTAATACGTTTTGCCACAATTCAGTGTATCTCTAACTTTGAAATAGTCCACGTTCGTTTCAACGGTAATCAGTGGATTCTCAAACATTTTCTCGAAAATCGCCGTGTACCCATGGGTAGGCAATGCTTGCCATTTGTCCCCGAAATAGCGCGCATCGTAATTGTTTCGAACCGGAATGCGTGCCATGACCTCCGGCCCTAATTGTGCTGGAGTCTTTGCCCATTGTTTTATGGTGTATGGTTTAAACATTTTTTCGTATAAACGTTGACCAACACGAGACAACGACATTTCTTCGGAATTTGTTGGGGGAGTATCAAAGTGAACTTGTTCATTTTGCAACCATTCATCCATTTCGTCAGAGTTTTTAATGTCCAAGTTAAAAAGTTTATTGACAGTATCAATATTGACCGGGACAGGCACGTGTTTACCATCCACAAAAGCAAGTACTTTGTGTTCGTACGGTGTCCAATCTGAAAATTGTTGCAAATAATCCCATACACGTTCGTACTTAGTATGGAACAAATGTGCTCCGTATTTGTTAATTCGAATTCCGGTTTCATCATCAATGTAGTCATAGCAATTTCCTCCAATGTGATTACGTTTTTCCATGACGTAAACGGACTTTTTTAGTGTTGACGCGTATCTTTCCGCGATGACTGCACCAGATAACCCCGCTCCAACCACACAAATATCGTATTGTCTCTCGTCATGTTTTGGTATGTTTTTTTTATGTGGGGTGCCTTTTGAACTTGGAGCAACAGTTGGTGTTTTGGACGTTTCTTTAACTCTGGGTTTACAGTCATTCTTGATTTTACCCGTAGCACGCACCCTGTTAAAACACATGGGCTTCAACTCAACGGGAACGTCGCGCATCATATATTTCATAAAATGTTCTGCGTTTATGTCATATATGTTGTCTTGTTTGCTGCGAATAGCCAACTTTTTAAAACGGTTCGTCGCCCATTGACCCGCCCATTTATATAACCCATAGAAAGCGCGGTCGTTGAGACCATCCCAATGATGGAAATCGGGGATAACAGCATCTCCGTTTTGAATGTTAACGGGTTCTGTATATAGAACGTCCAAACGAAATAATCCGACACGCTTGTATGTTGTCGGCATCGACTCCCAAACCCGTTGTATAGAGAACCACTGCTTGAGAGTATTGTCCATAGAATAAGGGAAAACACCACCACTTTGTTTGTAATGTTTGTGATAATAGTCAAAATCTATGGCCTTGGAAACCGATTCTAACGTATCGAGGACAACGTTTTTGGTCATGGAGTACACTTCAAGTGGATTCACAGGCGTGTGGTCTTCGTTGTTGCGCGGATTCGTAATACTCTTTATATCGTACGTGTGTGCGTAGACATCACAATCTGGATTGATATTCAGGATGTACTTTTGAATAGACGGAAAGGCAATATCGTTGAAGTGTTTGGCAAGGCCAAAAAAGAGCAGCGCACATTTATTGGCTACTGTTTTTGCGGCGCGGTCATGATCTTTTGGATTTTTATACTGATTATGGCCTTCAGGGGAAATTTTATTTATAGTGCCTTGTATTTCTTTTTTCCAACCAGTAAAAAAAACCTTTTCGAAATTCCAATTTTGATTTGAGAAATAATCTTCCTTTTCTTGCATGGCTTCCTCGGTGACTTCGTTCCAATCATTCACCAACCAAACTGGCAAATCATCAAACATCGGGTCTAATGGCGAATGTGGTACAATTGGAATACATCCAGCTAGCAGGGCTTCCCATGTCCCATGTGTATCTAGACCATATCCCGCTGGAGATGCGACAAAACGAACGGACTTTAATTTATCAAAATAGTCCGACTTTGGGATTTGTTGTAGGTCACATTTGACCTTGGAATTTGTAGAGGATATCTGCGCACAAATATTAGAACGACGTGTTCTAAGAGCATTATTCTCTTGTTCATAATTGGTATTTGACGGGCTATCTGTCATCCACCGAACCCAAACAATCGACTCGCGAGACTTTTTAAATAACTGGTCCACACCCTTCGGATCATTAGCCACAGTTGATAATATTTTGTGAGTTTTTATTTTTGACTCGCCGTACAGTTCTGTTGTTTTATGTTGCCATTTCGGCCCTTCTGGTAACGGCATAATTTTTCCATGAAATATACGCGGATTCATGATATACATCTTTCGAAGATTTGGCATGTCTAGAAGTTTCTTTAATACTGGGATGTCTTTCGAGTCTGGCCAACTCCGAGCTAATTGATTTGACATCACGAATGTTGCCGGGCGTTTCTCCAAAAATGCTGACATCTGGTCGAAAGACGGGAAATTGTCTTCCCATGGTCTCAAAAAATACACCGAATCAATATTTAATTCATTCCAAACGTCACAACTTAGAAAAGGTTGTGCCGATTCCAATGGATATTTACCGATGGTTAATTTTTGCAACCCCGGCTCGTGCTCAGCGTTTTGTTCTTGGTTTTTAGTACACTTGCCCTTGTAAAAGGGTATAGACGAAATATCGGGACACATAGCACATATATCTTTCCACACAGTTTCGTGAGAGCGGCCTTTGGTGAGCATTTTTTGAAGCCATGGTTTATGTATGAGCATAGGTCTGTCTGACCATATGGCTTCCATTGAAAAATCCTTTGCTATGTCAACTGGCGGCACCGAACCCAAATCTTTAAGACAATTGGAGAAATAAACATCCTCGGGATCCGTTTGGTGTTTATGATACGTTTTTAAACATTTCAACATGAAAGAACGTTTTCTAAAGCTGGCGCCACCGTTTCCAACATTCAATCCGTCAGGCTTATGTGACCAAGGAGAGCCTATGTAATCGTATTTCAAGTAATCATCAACACCAGAACGACACATGACTGCGTCCGCTTGTAAAATTAATACATTTTCACTGTTTATTTCATTCCAAAAAGATTCGGTTTCAAACAATGCCGAGATTGATTTGTGAATTTTACTTGCGTCAAAATGCATATCATAATGTTTTAAGTTATATTTCCGTGGAGCCAGCGTTTTCAAAAACGTTTCCACCTGTGAAAAACCTTCATATTGTCGAGAAACAAATAGCTCGATACTCCAATCATCGTCAGTATATTTTATAGCAGATTCCAAAGTCGGTTTCCAGAGTTCGAAAGGGCGATTATCAATCATAACGATAGATTTAGCACTGGTTACGTATTCATTAGTCGTTAGTGTTTTGATTTGTAATGGCATCGTGTCTTTGGTAATGATTGGCTCAGATATTTGGGGTTTATCATAACCGTGCATTTTTGATTCATCCGCATGTTTTGTTGGAATGCGTGTTTGTTTCTGTTCCGAATTCTTTACTTGTATTTCTGAAATTGAAGCGTCACTCTTTGAACTCGAGTCATCACTCTTTGAACTCGAGTCATCACTCTTTGAAACCGAAGCGGTGGGTTCTTTTATATTATTTGACGGAACGTTTGACGGCGCCTCACTAACGTTTAACGCCGGTCGTCGCAACATCGTCGTATTCGACTCCCAATAGACACGTCCGTGCCATATTTGTTTAATTTTGCGTCTGGAAGGCGGGTGATGGCGCGCCACAATAAGAAGCATAATGCTGATAAAGGCGGCGGTCATCACAAACACATTTTTATGTGGAATCATTTATAATTTTAATATAACATATATATATAGTCAAAAGAACGTTGGATTGTCATTTCTTTGGATTTCTTTGGATTCGTATAAAATGATTAGGTCTTATTGGTAATGGATTTGTTGGAGGCGCTGCCCGCCAATTAGAATGTCAACAAAACATTGTTTGTGTGTACGACATCGACCCAGAAAAATGTATGCCAAAAGGAACAACACTTGAAACTGTAGCAGCATGTGACCTTATTTTTGTCGCTGTCCCCACGCCAAGTCGTAAAGATGGCACCTGTCACATTGATATCGTAGTTTCTGTGGTCGCCGCGCTAAAAAAGGCGAATGCAGAGGCAAACATTGTCATACGGTCAACCGTACCACCGGGCACGTCCAAATCGCTCGGAACTAACTTTATGCCGGAATTTTTGACCGAATTGATGCATTTAAACGCCGAGAAATGTTTGACACAAGCGGGAAACGCGCGCGCACCTGGTGAAACAAGACAAAAACGCATTGAGCGTTACGCCGAACTGCGTGGGTTGACACTTCAACATGTTCAAACGGCTCTTGAAACGATGCCGATGGACGGAAATCGAGAGTTCATCCCGCCTGTGCTCCGACAGCAACAAGAAAATGAGTTCATCTCAGATATGTTGAATGTTCCAGAAAACACGTTCGGTCTGCGCCCACTCATCAAAGAAAACGAAGTGACGTATGCCAGTCGTGCAAATTCTACGAAAGAGAAATTTGCATTGACTAGTGCGTTACATATACCCGACACAGGTGGCTACGATTGGCATTTTTCTGGACTCCGGGAATTTGAAACGAGATTCTTCTCCTATATTTATAACTATGGTGATAATACGGTATCATTTAATGAGGTATCTGTCGGAACAGGTGCGTCAATCGTCGTAAAACCATTTACACATGTACGCGTAACTCCTCAAGGAGATGCAAGGCTGGTGGTTGTCCATGTCGGTGGATGGGTTTCTGAACAGCTTTTGAATGAGATGTCAACCTTTGCGACAGAAGGGCGTCAACGAATCACGTCGAATTCTACTAAATGGTGGTAAGGTTATTGTTCACTGACGAAATGGAAAATTATTATGAATTCTTATGTATTTTTATGTGAATGTTATAATTTATTAGTCCAAAAGGGACACAAAAACTTGGATTCATGTTAACACAGTACCAACACGTGATTTTTTGCTGATATAACCAAATACCACGAGCAATATCTTACCAGTGAGCATATGTATTTTGCTAAACAATGTCATTAACCCTCCGAATACTCCAAGAACCTCCGCTAATCTTATATCGTGGTCATTATGAAATCTCTCCCATGCGAATTCCACAACTATTCCCAATCCGACACTGGTCGACAATATCAACAATAGTTTGAACCATAATATTAACGTTGGGTTCTTTGAATTTTCGATATCTTCAACGTATAGTGGGGTTCTATGCATATTAAAAGCGAAATACGGCCATAGAACGAGGGTCGTCAGTGATACTATCACAGCACTAAGGCCTATATACAGCGAATGACGTAATAAGGGTATATAAATGGGTAGTACAATCGATAATATTATAATAACAAGATTAAACAAAGATTTGACAATTTTCATAACTACACTGTATTATATTGTGTTATATAGATTGAAATGATTAACTTCACATTCGTTCTGTTGGGACAATACAGGGTATAAATTTTTTGTTGAACAATGCTTTCACATATTCGTGTGTTTCGTCCATGTGTTTGATGTCCTCAATCGTATTTGAAATGTATAGAGTTGCACTAGGACGGCGAACTTGACCACCTACAACAATAACTTCGCATGCATATATACCTTCAGGTGTGTCAATGTTCAGTGATATTGTCCGTCGCTCTTTCATAACAATCGCATTATGGTCAAGGGCGTAAAAAGTCTTCCAAAGAAAGTGTCCTTTGACTCGAGTACGGTAAATTGTACGTTTTTTTTTCATTCGTGATTTTAGAAATGCCACGTCTGACATAATCACATACACATAATCCCTTTCCCACATATCATCAATAACAAGTTGGACCCGTCGTGTTTCATCATGCTCAATGTCTTCGATTGTCACTTCCTTTTTCATTCGTATCCTTTTTGGTCCCCGTTTGTGTCCCTGTACTAATTGTTTCCATGCTTCACTTTTAGTTCTACGTTTTTTACGTTTATTCTTGGGCATTATAAATTTTGATTCTAAATTTAGAATCAAAATTTAGAATAGGATAGTATAAGAGACGTCTAAAATCAAAAATGTCAGAAAAAATCAAAAATATTGCATCAAGAAGTCCTCCAATAAACAATATTATAGAACCGATACTACATTTACTGGAATATCATATTCGAAAACCACTTGAAGGAACTTGGTTTGACCGGTGGATAGCAACACCCGCAAAAAAATACTATATTATTTCCAAGAGACGTGACTGACAAAGTCCACTATAAATATTTGTTTCCATCTTTCTGAAATGAATACTTTATGGAATGTTTTTTGGAATTTTTACAGTAGTCTTCGTCCATACATACCAAGTCTCTTTATAAGTCCACCATATATCCCATTATTAACTCCCGAATCTCCCGAACGCCCCCCTTCTCCGGAACCACTGAAAACTGTCCACGATTGTGGTAATTATCTTTGTGGTCAGTTTACTGAGGATATTTCACACTGGAAATGTGTGCAAAAAAAAAAACGATATTTGTATTTTTGTTCGGAAAGGTGTTGGGAAGAATGGTTAGACTACTTGTAGTCTAAAACCGAATAATAAACTATAAATAGGACATTATATTAAACTACATGTTGAAACCAACGTTGTTGCTTACAATTGCTTGTTTGTGGTGTGCAGCTGGGTTGATTGCGCTCGATTTTTCGATACTAATTCCGAGTATCTTAACACCCTATTTGTCTGCTATTCACGACCCAGTTGTATTTTCAACAAAAGCTGGCCTTCTTTCTATAGCTCCTGTCGTTCATATTTTTGGTTCATTATTTGTCAAAAACTATAAAATATGGGACCCTATGAATGGTGGTACAACTTTTGTCTATTTACAGACTACTGGATGGTGTATTTATGCTACTGTGTGTGGACTTGTCTTGGTTGAACTTTCTCAATTTTGTCTTACGTGTCGACCAGGATACTTGACAGTGTTCGCATTACTGTTGGTGATAGCAAACAGTTTGCTTATAACATCTGTTGAAAGTAAACATCGAACAAATGTCACGCCGGTATCAACGGCGTTGTATTCAGAGGTGTTGACAATTGTTATTGGTGTCTCTGGTGTAATCTACACAGTGTTAAATTCTCACCCTCTTTTGGTTCATACGTCGTCAATGTTTGAGGGAACGGAACTTCCGTTTTGTGAAACGCCGTATCATTTTTCTAAATCGATAGCACAATTGCCTAGTGCTATCTTACATTTACCGTATATCCCGTTTCTTTTGTTACTGGTTTACATTCACAAACCACAGTGGGTACAAACAGGCCACGAACAAATACAAATTTTGGTGAGTACCTTTGTCTTTCAGTGGTGGACAGCTGTGGGTCATATTGTACCGAACCCGCGGATATTGCTTGTCCAAGAAATCGCCATCGTCTTGTCTCTGGTCATATTACGTGCCTTTGTAAATTCGATGACTCCAGATGATAAATGTAAATTGGGGATTGGTACATTTACGAAAATGTTGGTATTGACATTGTCAAGTTATTCGATTTTCGGATTGATGCCTACCATTGTGGGACTCACTCTTCTGTATAGTCTCTGTTTGGGCTTAATGTTCAACGCGCGCGAATTTTGTAGTGCCGGTGGTATGCGAAAATCGTTGAAAAATACGATTCGTTCAACAATGCCAGAGTTATCAGACCGGGCCAAACTGACAATTGGTGTGACACTGATAGTCACCGTCACAATACTACTGATGGAGGTTCAATTATGCCAACTACTATTGGCGTACGATTCAGGCATTAGTTGGCACGCACCCTTTGATTTGATGTTTTGGCAATGTTTTTGGCCTATGATACAATTCGCAACACTATCAAAACCCGGTAGTTTTTGGAGAAAAAAAATAAAAATATAAATTTCAGGCACAAAATTGTTTCCAGGTGATCATCTCTACTTGTTCAAGTTCAATACTACATAATGTCCGACATTCGTGTTTTCGACCCTCGTCCAAGTCAAACCCATCCTGGTCTATCGCACCACACCCAGCAATAGCGGAAACATCGGCAATATGGCCAGGATGGACCATGAATTCAACCGTACCATAACAATTCCTAAGTAATTCTTTTATTCTTACTGGTGACATCTGTGTCCCACATAGACCTACTCCAACAAAACACTCCGGTGCGCGAATTCCACATTTCAGATATACCAATCGTGCTTTAACTGCTGCCACATACCTTAGTTCATACCGTTGGCGCACAGTCTCTTCAAGCCAATGGATTGGGTCGATATCGACATCTGGTACACGGATTGAACGTACTCCATATCGTTGTAAAATTGGTGCAATAAACTCTGGTATGGATGGTACAATCTGAACATGCTGATGACCATCGACGTGATGTGGATAATGTCCCGTTAACTCTTGAAAACGTTCCAATTGTGCCACAGTTTCTCGTTGGACATCTTGTTTATCAAATTTATGTTCCCAAAACTTCATTTTGTAATACATTGTTCCGGTATGGTCGACCAACGACGGACATTGTGAGAGTGGTTTTCCTTCAGTTAAATTGAGATGAAGTCCTAACTCAAGGCCATGTGTGCGGGCATATTTCGCAGCGTGTTCACACGATGTCCCGTTCACTATTAACGACGCGGACGTGACGATACCTTCATGAAACGCCTGGAAAATACCACTGTCACGATGCGAACTATAACCAAGGTCGTCGGCATTCACTATCAATTTTACCATTCAGAATAGAAACACAGAACCTTTATACACATCTACAAAGAAATATAGAATTATTTTGAATTTCTAACGGGTCTTTTTACAAAACTTCTAAAATCTATTCTAATCAATACAGTTCCATGTTTGTGGTCAATACAAGTTGCTTGGAGAATGTGAGAAACAATGTCGACAACAGCATCGTTCGAATGTAATGGTACTGAGGGGAACATATTTTTCATATTTTGTTCAATATATTTTGCGGAAGCTACCCATCCTATAGGTTCGTCCAAGGAGTAAGCCTTGACCGCGAAACTATCAAAATCGTTCTGTTCGCATTTTAACTGTATCTGAAGACCATTCGTATAAGTAAAATCTTTATTAAACCGATAGACATTATTTACTGCAGTAAATAGATGTTGCACAGGATATTCATCTTGAATCGTGACGGGTGCCATTTTTTCAACATACAACGACTGCCAAATGTCTGTCGCAGTTGTTTGGAGACTGGCCAATAGTGGTCCTCGAAGTTCTGCGACAACATTATCATAGGCTATTTTCACTGCAGTTTTATCCTCCAATGTTTCCCAAAGGATAAAGGGGTCCACTGAATTCGACGACGCCCCAGCTGCAGCTGGTTCTAATGCAATCAATAATTCATGGACAGTATCAATGAGACCTTGCATTTGTTTGCGCTCTAATACAATCACATTCAATGCTTTTTGTTCAATCACATGTGCGCGTCCCATCGCTGCTTTATTACCACGGAAACACGCGAATACAACACCTTCAATATCTGGCGGTAACATTTCGATTGCAATTTGTACCAAATAATATAACCATTTTTTGATATTACTATTAGCAGAAATAGGTTTATTTGACGAAGAACGCGTTGCCAACGAGGTATACAATGGTCCCCAACAACTCTTAATTTCAATGACCATTTTTTTACCTTGGTATGTACACATACCATCCGGTTGACATACAAGATGTAATTGACCAATGTCATAATGAAAACGTGGAACGTCGTACACTATACCATTGGACAATGTATATCCAGCACCTAACTGTTTAAGAGCTTCTAATTTCACATCTCGAGGGAGTTGTAAATAATCTAATTCTGTTCCGATTTGTTCTATACACCGTTGGGCAATTGCTATTTCTTCCAATGATAACTGACCGTCATGACCAAGTTGATGAGCATAGTTCAGAGTATATTGATTGACCCAAGCATCGCTCAAGAGAGAGACCACAGTCTCCTTATTTTGTAGTTTTGCACCAAGTGCGTCCAAGTGTTCCCGGTCACGTGCGAAACCATCCTGACCTCGAATATCTTGCACAAAATCTCGAAGAACTGTTAAAGCATTATGTTCCTGAACATGGCCGTGTGGGAATATTTTTTCAATCAATAATCCTTTCGTAGGCATCGGGGATTTTTTTTTAGGTTGTGGATTTTTTGTCCCTGGGTTGAGGCCATAGAATAACCCAGCAATACCGGAAGCGGAAATACGTGACATTTAGAAATAATACGAGTGTCTTATATAGAGACTATTATATATTAAAATAATGGTTAAGAAGTTACTGACCTAATATCGCACATTAATTTGAATCGTTGGTGGAGAATATCCATCAAGATTTTCAATTGTTCGATTTCCACATCAAGAATGAGCACGCGCCATCTCGAAATATAACCCGCCTCGTGACTCGCTGTTATATCGGCAATTCTCGTGAGTAATTTATGAATATGTTGAACAGCTTCAACTACGTGACTTGCCGCTGTTTTCAGAGGTTCTTTGTCACATTTTAACGCTACACAGGTTCTCTCAATGGTTTGGAGGGTAGCAGGTATGTCATATTTGGTAATAATATCTTGTAATGTAGGATGTGTCCTGTTTGTACGGAGTGAGGTAATCAATGTGATGGTTGAATTAACAACAGGTGTAATAGCAGATGATACTACCATTTTACCAGCAGTGCCTGCTAATAATATAAGTCCAGCTTGCATGATGAATATTAAGAGTCTTGTAAATAGGTCAATCCGGTTGCATCCACTCGATGTTGCAACCAATCATTTAGGTGTCACAGTCAAATGTAAATAAAGAAGGAAACCCACCTCCCACATTGTCATTATATATCCACTTCACGGATATTTTTTTAGGCGATTGGACAACCATCCACTGACCATTTTTTTCCAAATACAACAGTAACCCGTCTAACCTATATTCATCAAAAGCTTGGTCATAAATGAAAGGATACTGTTCATTTCTTTTAACAATAACATCCAAACGAAAAATAATTTCATTTTGATGAGCTTGCCAAGAGGAATTCTCAACCCATTTAACAAAGTCTCCCAGTTTAAAGATTGTCGTCATCGAGTTAAATGAATTGATTATTTATAGGGTTGATTATAAAAAAGGATTAATTGTATTTCTTTTACTTGCTTTATGTTCCCAACTAAATAGACAAGACGTACAATTGACAATATACAACTTATATCGACAATGTGTCCTCGCAAGGTTGACATCGAATGCTTTGGTCGACGCATTACACAAATAGACGCCAATTTCAACAGGTAACCCCTCATAAGACCAACATGGTATGACAGAGGCATTGTTCCCGACTGCGATAGTAAACTCTTCCTCCACGAGTGCTGTGCGTGGATGTTTGACGTCATTTCGTTGTGTTAACGAACGAACCCGTCTCGGCGTCCGAAGCCACCGTCTTCCAGTGTCGATATCTTTCCATTTGTCATCCGAAAAACATTGAACAACCTTCGCAGCATGTGTCTTTAGGATAGAATGGACAAATTCGACCACTGATGTAGTATGTACCATCTCGACGTTCGACACTTTGTAATGTGGACAACGTGTGCAATTGAATTTAGCATCAAACATATTTTGAAACAACTGACCTCTCCCCTTTGAATATTGGTCGAATCTACCAATACAAGTGTAATGAATTGGGGTACGCTTGATTAATTGTAACCAATCTTGAAGGCCCCAAGTATGTGCCCACGGGATACAAACAGTTTGACACGGTTTCAAGAGCGTGATATTCGACAAGCCCATTTCTTTCCGCCTACTTTCGTCACCAGGTAGAGTCAACATTGCGATGTCAGGTGAATCTACATAACATTGAATACGATAAGCGTCTTCCAGAGTTTTTACAACGATTACACCATCCACATTGTAAGGACTTCCTAATTGCAATTCACAATTGTCTTTTTGTATAGCACAACCAATTAATTTCGCAATATCGATTTCTTCTTGAGTAGTCCATTTATTTTGATATTTTTGGATATTATGAACACATAAACCGGGTTTTTGATGACTTGCCGTATTGTACTTGGTTTGGAGTTGCCAATCCATTCTTTCGTTAAACCCTACGATGTCAGAGAAGGGCTTCTCCGACATCATACAAAGAGCAATGTTAATCGCACACAGTGCACGTTCTTTATTATAATACAAATCCGGAATCGAAATGGACGAATTTCGACAACAGAGATGTTCGGGGTTTTGACAGAGAAGTTGGAAAGTAGAGGGGATATCCATCGATATAATCATCCAATAAGGGTATAACACAGCTATTGTCCAGGTCGCAGTGTCTCTATATGCAATGTCCGCTTTCTTGAAATACACTTCTCGCGAAATTGTTTTTTTAAAGGCCTTGGGAGATACTTTTGGTCGTTTCTTACCCTTTAACGTACACATGGTCGTGATTTTAGAAATGTCACCATTTGATTTAAATTCCAATCCATACGCAATATTTCGATGATGACAGGGCAACCAACCATTCGCGTGTTTAGTGACTTTTGAATTTGACAGCAGAAACTTTCCGGCTGGCAATTTACCAGGAATGTTGTTCCATAAACATTCGACATTAACAATAGTCCAAGACATAAATATTAAATATATATTATATATTTAATATTTATCTTAATCACAACATAATTACAGAATTTCAGAACTTTCCAATACAAGTACCGAAATATCATCACCACCAATGTTTTTTTCAGAAATACGTACTTCGTTTGCTGGTATATCCTTTCGCGTTGTTCTATCATCTGGAAAGCGGACATCATATGTCCCATCTTCATGTTTTTGCAGAATTTTGCAAGGGTAAAATGCGCCCGTACTTTTCCATCGCGCTTTGATATTGAAGGTCGACGGATGTGGATTAATGACAAAATATTCTCGACCAGTTTCTAAATCAATATCATTATTGGATATAAAACTTGTTTGTTTGGTTGGTGCAAAATGTGGTGTTGTCCATCTTTTTAGTGCCTCTTTTACAATATCTTGTGCTTTCACTCCATCGTTTCGTAAAAGTGTATCTTCTGGATGGATGACATCCGAAACACCGTCAGAACTGAGGACCGCGTGCCAATCGCCAGGTGGAACGTTAACGACACATCTACACGCGGGGAGTCGTTGAAGACCCGCATGTCCCACAAACGAACAACCGGCAACTTGTGTGCCATATAACCATGTAAAGTACTCTGGTCGCATTACAACAAGCATCGTTTGACCATCTTTCTGTGGGTTCATCGTAGGAACTTTACCAATCGGCATTCCAATGTTGAGTTCACGACATTTTTCTTTCCAAGAAATTTCGTCACCACTCTCCGTCAATATGCCCTCATCAGCATCCACCACTTGTCGTGAATGATGGGGTTGTTCATGTATCATTTCGCCATTTTGATATACTGTACACGACGCATCACCTCTGGAAATAATATCCAGAGTACGCTCTGTTATTGAATACATAGCAAGGACAACCATGGCGCCGGCATGTGTAGTACCACACAGGGTGTCACACATGTCCATGCCTTTTTGAACACCATGTGATAAGATTTCTTGCAATATATCCCCAGAATTAGTATCCAATATTTCCGCCGCCCGTTTACCACCGTGACCATCACCTATCATCATAACGACGTGGGTATCTGATTTTAAAAAAACAGGTACAACATCCTCACCTTTACACAATTGGTGAATATCATTAGTCACCGAGATGGAATTCGTCTCCTTCGTCTCTTCCGTCGTACATGATTGGACAACTTCTGGGTTACGGAGAGTCTGTTGTCCTGAAGGTCCTGTGGTGGATGTTGGTAATGTTTCTTTTGATTCACCAACGCATTTTTTATTAATCTGTGTAAGAAACATTTGATTCACATTTAATGATATTTATAGTGTTTTTATTTAGAATTTTTCCAAACAATATGTCGTTTAAAAATCTCGTTGTGGACAACATTTCGAAGCCACTATTGTCCAAAGATAAATAGAGACAGAAATCCACTGCGAAATAATGGAAACCCACATCTGAGCCTCGCTTTTCTGACCAGAAACTGTCCCCCAATTTGTTAGTAACATCGACATATAGATTGAACCCGTTGCCATAATGAGATGAAAGATGAACATTGATTGAGTCCCTTCTGTGTCTTCCTTTGTGTCTTCCTCTGTGTCTTCCTCTGTGTCTTCAATCAAACGCGTACCAGTGTTCCAGTCTTTAGTACCTGTTGCATAACACGTCCATGCCAACGAGAGAGAACTGACAAAACAAGCAAGTGCTAATTGTGCTTCTGACGATTGTCCTGGGTTACATTCGTCAGAAGAAATGGAGGACCAACATAAATAAACAGCATACATCGATACAAAACACGAAGTGAGCAATGAACTATTCGTTTCCTGCGTTTGTAATTGAAGCACTGTGGAAAAAACAACCAGTATCACAGTGACTGTGATAAAAACTTCTTGACGTGTACAGTAATTATAATGAAGATAAAAGAGTGACAAACATACAATAATCCCGACCATAAACATAGCACAGATTGTAAGTATAACGGAGGTCCATTTTTTGTTCACTTCCATTTCATTATTGAACGCCTTCTCAACAAAAAACGCATTCCAATGGTAAGCTGCATCAATAAACGAGACAAGTTGAGACACCAGGAATATACCAGAGACTGTGCGTGCAACTTGGACGTAGCTATTTTGTCCAACAATAGGAATAAAAAAGAATCCGACGGTAATGATAAGTAAAGAAATTAGTTTCACTCCCCAAAAACCGGAATGGATTTTCTGGGAACAACTACTACCAAATGCAACCATAATAAACCAGGATGCTAATCCAATCGAAATCCGATAGACCGCATTCTCACCTTTACAAGCTGAGACATCGACTCCAGGGATGTCTTGACAACCAATATTGAACGAATAAAAATTAAATTCCCCAGACCATTCTTGAAGGAGAAAGGCTACAAAAGTAAATATGATTAAAATGAACAAATACATTATATTGGCGTATTTGACTGACAACCGACCATCTGTCGTAACACATTTACCCAATGTACAGGCACAAGACATCGTTTCGAAGACAGCACAACACAATCCCATATTATTACAAGTTTTATTCAAATACTTTTATACACAGTTCCCACAAAGAGTATATATATTCAAAAGGTGGAAATTACAAACGGATGGAAGCGGAATTTTTTCCATTACACAATCAAAATTGGTCACGTCAAAATGTCGGGAAATATAGTTGTATAGTCGTGTTTTTACTATTTCATATTATAATACTGACAGTGTTAGTCACGTCTATCGCTTCCATTGCACCGGAAGTACAAACGACGTTGAAAGATGTACAAGTCATCATGCCAGAGATGCGTCGAACACTGTTAGACCTGGGACAACTAATACCAGAAATAAAAACAGGTATGAATATTTTAAAACAACTTTGTCAACAAGACCCTGCCTGTATTGTCTAATTGAAAGATAAATCCAGTAACTATATATATATGTATTATATAACGACATCGGAATAAAATAAAATGGACAACGAAAATTTCAAAGTCATCCAACAATTAGGTCAAGATGGTGCACAAGGCATTGTATATTTGGTGGAATTTCCAAACGGATTACGTTCAGCCATGAAACAATTTAAAAAAAACAAATCAATCGCAAAAATTAAAGTGGAAGCGGACTTTCAACGTCGCGCCGCCGCAGCTGGCATATCCCCAGAAGTCATGCACGTCGATACTGATAATAAACGCATTTTCATGGAACCGATGCGTGCCCGCATCGTTGACGTCCTTAATTCTGGTACCAAACGATTCAGTAGCGATTTGCGACACATTATGAACACATTGGATGAAATTGGTATTTTGCATAACGATGGCAATGTTCTGAACTTAATGTTAAACGACCAGGAAGAACTACGTATTCTTGATTTCGGACTTGCAAAAAAAATCGATACCAAAGTTTTGAAGAAATGGAAAAACCACCCCAATATTGAAGTCACTCTACATATGTTAAAAAAAGGTCTACGTAAATATAATATATTAATATGAATATCACAAAATACAGAGAACGACGGTGTAATATGTAAAAAACAATTTATTATTTCATAATCAATTTAATAATCCCCCAAATCGTTGAGAATCTTATTCAATTAAGAATTTCTAAAATCGTTGAGAATCTTATTCAATTAAGAATTATTCCAAATCGTTGAGATTTTCCAAACAAGATTTTTTCCAAATCGTTGAGAATCCTATTCAATTGAGAATATCCCCAAATCGTTGAGAATCCTATTCAGTTGAGAATTTCCTATTAAGAATTTCCCAAATCAGTTGAGATTTTTCCAAATCAGTTGAGAATCCAAATCAAGAATTTACAAATCGGTAAAGGAGAATATAAAAATTAATATGTAATAAGTTTTGCACGGAAATTATGCTGGTA